>Ga0105047_10005295_pt1 | contig 22225 bp, 20 predicted proteins | sample MAT04_FD_78384 | JGI IMG/M metagenome (GOLD analysis project Ga0105047, IMG submission 78384) | Freshwater microbial communities from Lake Fryxell liftoff mats and glacier meltwater in Antarctica - MAT-04 (megahit assembly) | ecosystem: Environmental > Aquatic > Freshwater > Ice > Liftoff... | reverse complement strand
TTTGGCTTGAAATTGGTTTATTTACCGTTTCAGCGTACTCCCGGCTGAGCTACTTTTACAATGATAGCACGTTCGAATCTTCTTTGAATACCGGAATGTTAAATGTATCATTCAAAAAGCCCGCTATCAATCGGCTATGTTTTTCTATCTCCTTGGGATTATGCTCAAAATCTTCGTTACAATCAAGCACTAATACCGGAGTTTGTTCTAAGTACGGTGCAATTCCTTGCTTATGGATTAACCATTACTCATGTTTGTTATGAAGACGTTCAAGATATTCTAAGGGAACTGCCGATTCTTCATGGCGGTTTCGCTTAAGTAAACGCTCATAGCATATAGCAGCATCAGTTTGTAAATAGATAAATCCGCTTGGCTTAGTGGTATATTGGTCAACTAACCACGCAAACCATTCTTGATATAACTTCCATTCTAAGGCTGACATAGTACCTTGCTCATAGCAATTACGAGCAAAACAATAACGATCTGAAAAAACTGAACGTTCTAGAATGCATGCGCCGCTCTTTTTTTGTAATGCATATGCTTCTTGAGCCATAATACGAGTAACAAATGCATAGGTCTGAAAAGTATATGACCAACGAGAAGTATCGGTATAAAACTTCTCTAATAAATTGTCTTGACCACCTACTTTTTGCCATTGTTCATGCGGCTCATAAATAATATCTATGGTAAGATATTGTTGTATTAATCGTAAAAAGGTCGACTTGCCTGCTCCTATATTACCCTCAACAATGAAAAAACGTGACGGATTTCCGGCACCGATATTTGCAGACATGATGCTCCCTAAAAATTCAAACAGTTTGTTTTTTATTCAATTTATTGTTCAGCAATATTCCTGACAATGGTGTAAATTATTTCTTGATATGCGCCTATTTTTGTCAAGATGTCAAAATTGGAGTAGAATTGCCTTTATTTTACAAGTATATTCAAAATTTGTCATGAAACTTATGTAACTTTGAAAAAGACCTTATGAAACAAATATATTCTTTTTTTCTTGCACTATTTTTACTTCTGCCATCGCTTAGCATGGCAATGGATGATTATGATATTTTTAATGATCCATATATTGAAAATTTAGTTTCACAAAATACCTGGAGCTTTAAATCTAATATAAGCCCCTTTGATGCCATACAATTATTATTAGAACTTGGAATCATAGATTTATTACAAGAAGACTTTTTTCTACGCACAAATCCACTTAATGAACGAGAAAATTTAGACTTGCCCTTTAATCTTGCTCATCGATATTCATGCGACCATTGTAACGGATTTGGTTTTTACTTATTTTTCAACCAAGTTACCCGAATGCATTTTTGCAACAACGGTTCAATAAATAGTTATTTAGCTATTAGCCAAAACGAGTTTCTTACCAAACTTGAAACCGTATTCATTCAATTAAAAAAAATTATTGAAGATTTTGATTTTGATGCCACTGCAGCCTTACAATTATTTAAAGATTTGACCGTGCAAGAACGTCAACTAGGTTTCATGTTTAATGGATACAGAAAACGGGGTAAGTGGAGAACCCGTGCCTGGATACCCATGTATTATTTAGAGCGTAATTATTTCTTGACTCCCGAAGAACAACATAATATTGAAGAAGCATTTGGTAGAGCAGAAGACCAAGATGAACAAAATAGATTTGTAGAATCATTTTTAATTAGTGACAAAATGGGCTTTGGTGACACTCGTGTAGAATGGGACAGAACCTTTAAAAAAGGTCAAAACATGGCAATGCGTTTAGGAATCATGGCTACTATTCCTACCGCATTTTCATTAGCTAAAGGACTAAAAGGATCACATTTTTCTAATAATTTTTGTAGACCGGTTCTTGATCTAGCTACATTAGTAGATGAAGCATCGGCTAAACAAGATGTCTCTGAAACAGAAGCTAAGAATTTTTTACTTGCAACCCTTAAGTCATTATCAGCACAATTGCTAGAAACGCCCATGGGTAATGGCGGACATTTTGGAATTGGGCCTTTAATGTATAGCAAAACAAGACTTAACACTATTATAGAGCGGCCATGGACAAGAAATTTTCTCTGGCGTAGCAGAATGTCATTGGAATATTTACTTCCGGCTCACGAACGTAGATTCTTTATTCAAAAGAAGGATTTATCAGGGTTTACCTCGCGCAATTTTGCTGCCACCGATCCTACCGCTCCTACCCCCGAGCAAGCGCGTGATGATTTAGATTTCATAGAAAGAACTCTCACTGATAGACTATTTCCCTATAAATTTGATGCTTTAATTTATCCGGGACTTATTTATAGATCTACCAGTAAATTTATGTATGAAGGTTGCCGTTGGTGTTTTTATTTAGGTACGGACTTCTGGGCTAAAACCCCAGAAAAAATAAAAAACATTCGAGCACCGCAACATCTTAGCTTGAACGTTGATATAGCCACTAAGTGTAGCGCGTGGCAAAGTAAATTTATTGGAGGAATAGTTCATAAGATCAGACGAGCTTCACGTGAATGGACCTTATCTCTCAACGCAGATAAGACATATATGAGTGGTGGTATTGGAGAAGACTTTACTTTTAGTTTTAATATTGATGTAGAATTTTAATTGATTTGAAGGAGCTTATGCATGTTCTTCACAAAATATTCTAGTTTATTTATTTGTTTATCGTTAATCCTACCCCTTAATTGTTTTGACGATTTTCTAACCCGCGGAGCTGATGATCATCACGTCAAACTAGAATCTCCGGTGATTAAATTTATTGATGGCAAATCGTTTGGAATCAATGGCGAGCGCTTTGGAATGATTTTGCAAATTCGCAAGCGCGTTAAAGAAATTTTATTTGGCGATGTGGCTAATAGCCAAACGGTTGGCAGATATACGTTTAATAATGCAAAACATTCAATCCATACGCTTGCCCAAATAGAATCACAAATACTTGCAGAAAATGATCCGGCATTAATGGCTCAATACAAACAAGTGTTATTACAAGCATTGCGCGATTTTAACCATAAAGTACAAGCATTTATGGAGCATGCTCGTGGCGCAAAATCACAAATGACTGCACTTATCACTGAGTCGTGCCATAAACGAGATCGCATGGATAGCTATTTATTAAAATGGTCTGAAGCAAAAGAAGGCGAAGAAGACAAACAATTTATCCATGATGTTACTGCTTTTGCATTTTTTGATACATTTTGCACAGATTTGGTAAACTTCTTAGAAGACTTACTCCGTGCATGCCCTATAGCGCAATCACAGTTTATTCAACGTCTTGAAGAAATGAAAAAACTTAACAAACAATTACATTAAATTATGCAACAATCTTTTGAAGAATTATCAGGCACTATAGATCGTTTTTTGTTTCAAAGCGAAGACAACGGTTTTTCTATATTTATATTAGTGCTTGAAAATAACAGTACTATTGTCAAAGGAGTCGTTCCTAATATCCATGCCGGTCAACAAGTATCGGTTACGGGTTCATGGGTAACGCATCCTAAATTTGGCAAACAATTTGATGCAAAAACGTGTACTGCTCATGCGCCTACTTCTACTCAAGGATTAAAAAAATATTTAGGGTCAGGACTTATAAAAGGTATTGGCCCATCGTATGCTGAAAAATTAGTAGATTACTTTGGCACCACGGTATTAGATATTATTAATACCCATCCACAACGCTTAGCTGAAGTTCCTGGAATTGGAAAAAAACGATTAGAAACTATTTTAGGTGCCTGGGAGCACCAAAAAGATATCTCTAAAGTTATGGTCTTCTTACAAGACAAGGGGATTACAACTGCATATGCAATTAAAATTTATAAAGCATATGGAAATGAATCTGTTGCGGTATTAACTGAAAACCCCTATCGCCTTGCTGATGAAATATGGGGAATCGGGTTTAAAATAGCCGATGCAATAGCCAACAACTTAGGAATAGCAAAACATTCATTAAAACGCATAAAGGCTGCAATAAATTTTATTATCACTACTCAAATGAGCAGTGGTCATATTTATATAGAGCTTGAAGAATTAAAGCAAAACACTATTAACCTTCTGGAATTAGAAGAAATTGATACTACGCCATTGCTTAAAAATGCATTGCATGAATTGTACCAAGAAGAAAAAATTAAGCTGATCAGTAAACTTGATCGACATTTTATTACCCTCAGTCAATATTACTTTACCGAATACTCAGTTGCTCAAAAAATAAAAACATTATTAGCAAGTACGCTGCATGAACCGTTACCAGTTGATGCTATTTATAATAAATTACGCGCTCAACCGTCTGATTTAGTAGAATTAAATGAAGACCAGCAACGGGGTATATTAGCGTGTCTGTCACACAAAATAACCGTTATTACCGGTGGACCCGGAACAGGCAAAACTACTCTCATCAAAAAATTACTTTCTGTTCTTGATGATAATTATAAGCATTATAAATTAGCTGCGCCGACCGGGCGCGCTGCAAAACGCATTACTGAAGGCACCGGCCGTCATGCGGTTACCCTACATCGATTATTGGAATTTGATTTTAGTACCCGTGGGTTTTTGCGCAACGAGAGCAATGCATTAAAATGTGATTTTTTAATCATTGATGAAGCATCCATGATTGATATTTTTTTAGCACATGCAATTGTTAAAGCAATGCCACTACATGGTCATTTAGTGTTAATTGGTGATATTGATCAATTGCCATCAGTAGGTGCGGGTAACTTCTTAAACGATCTTATTAACAGCAATACTACTGCATGCATACGCCTGACTCAAATCTTTAGGCAAGCTCAAAACAGTATGATTATTGTTAATGCTCACCGCATTAACACGGGTCAAATGCCCACGTATGAAGCTGATGAAGATTCAAAAAAAGACTTTATGTTCATCAAGGAAGAAGATCCTAATAATATTCCCATGCATTTACAGCATATTTTTACCAAAACGTTATTTAAACATTCTATCTACTCGTCTGACGCTATGGTATTAATTCCTATGAATCGAGGAATTGCAGGAACACAAAAATTAAATGTTGATCTACAAGCAATGCTTAATAAAAATAATAATAGTGATTTTATTACCTATGGTTCGACTACCTATAAAATGGGCGACCGCGTAATGCAAATCAAAAATAATTACGATAAGCATGTATTTAATGGTGATATTGGCACAATTCAAAATATTAATATTGAAGATCGAACACTCACCATTCAATATCCAGAAAAAATGGTTGAATATGAAACTAATGAGCTTGATGAATTAGTACTTGCTTATGCAATCTCGATCCATAAAAGCCAGGGTTCTGAATATCAAGCAGTTATCATTCCTTTGTTCATGCAACATTTCACGTTACTACAACGCAATTTGGTGTATACGGCAATTACACGCGCTAAAAAATTATGTATTTTTATAGGGCAATATAAAGCATTGGCAATGGCAGTAAAAAATACAAAAGGTAGTCACCGTCAAACCTTTTTAACCGAATTTTTAACTTCTGATCTACAATGTCGATAGTTAAATTATTAGTTCTCACATTTTTCATTACTCTAACTACTCATAGCGCCAAGCCCATCACTATCATGCTAAACCCTGCAGGGGATGCTAAAACAACCGGTCGACAAATTGGCGACAGTTTTGAACGTAGCATCACATTGCAACTCTGTGAACGGCTAAAAAAAGAATTAGAAAAAAATTATTCAGTAATTGTAGTGCTTTCAAGAATTGCAGGTGAAACAGTTGCACCTTTGCAACAAGCACAGTTCTCAAACCGCTTAGGAACTGATCTCTATATAAGTATTCATGTGTGCGCTGAACAAGGAATTAGAAATCAAATTTGGTTCTATGCAAATGGAACTCCCGATGATATGCCAACTAATTCAAATAATAAAAGCCTTGCATTTACTGCGTATGATCAAATGTATTTACAATATAAATTATCAACTCAAACAATTATGGAACACACGTTTAAAACCTGTAGTTCTTTTCCATACCAAAATATATTTGATTGTTTTGTGCCCTGCTTTATACCCTGCAAACCTTTATTGGGAATTAACGCGCCTGCATTTGCAATAGAAATGAGTTTAAAAACTATTTCTGATTGGCCTCATCTGGTCGAACCACTCGTTATGAGTATGCAAGAAACTCTTGCCCTGTTAAAGCAACGGAATAACTCATGAACCACTATATTAAACCTGCATTATTAATCAGCGCTCTACTCATATGCATTGTTGCAGGAGCTTTTATATATGGATGGACAAAAGGACTTATCATTCATATTCCGCAATCATTATATTCTCTTGAGCAACACGCAACGCAAAAAAAAACAATGCCATTGCATTGGTGGAATAATAATCGATGGAATAGTGAAAATAGTATTATTATCAGTTCAAGCCAAACCACGGATGTAGTAATTCATATTTTGAATAAATGGCTTCTGAACGCTCAAGATGTAGGGATTATTGCAAAAAAAGTTACTATTCAATCAGCAATGCTGAGTAAGAATAATCATGAACTATTTATTTCATTTGATCGAAGTATTCTAGATAAAGAACAGTCAATCTATGAGAAACTTCAATTAATCAATGGAATTTTAAAAACGATACACGGCTTAGATCTGGGAATAATTCATGTGCGATTTCTTGTACACCACAAACCTATCAATGATACTCACTTAGACTTCAATACTTCATGGAACATACTCCAAAGCAATCTCTAAATGATTAAAATTATTATTCCCTCTTTAAAAATTGTTAAATAATCGGTACATTCTAGTCATCAATGTTCATGCATATCGCATCAAAGAAAGGAACAGAATGAAGATGCTACCATTATTATTTCTCATCGCTCTTTTATATGCCATACCGATCACCATAGCTGCCCTACCGGGTAATTTTGATCCATTACACCACGGTTATTTTAACGAGCGAGTATTAGTCAACCCGTTAGTATTACCAAAAAAAGATACGTTTCATGTATTTTCAGGATATGTACAAAACGATATGTTCCTTGATACGCGCAGGATTGTATCAGGTAGAGATGGGAGCTTCTTGCTTTATCCCGCTCGTCCTGATTTTGATATTGAAGGCAATGACATCAATGCTCGACCTAATGCAAACATGCAAGAAATTCGTACGCGTCTTCGTTGGAACGTATATGGACCTGATTTATGGGGCGCTTCAACTTATGGCATGATTGAAACTGACTTTCTTGGTATAACTGATGAAACAATGTTATCAAATAGAATTCGTCACGCGTATTTTCAACTTGATTGGGAAACGTTCTCCTTACTCTGCGGAGGCACTTGGCATCCACTCTATTTTCCTATTAATGCCCCCGAAACAGTTTCATTTGATTCGGGTACTCCTATCAACCCATTTGCCCGTGTACCACAACTACGCTTAACTTATTACCGTTCATGGTTTGATGTGGTGCTTGCTTTTGCAGTGGAAGACAAAATTCATTTCAGTGATGGCCCTGATGGATTTACTACATTCTATAAACGTTTTGGTGTAATACCTGATATCAGCTTGAGTGGCATAGGACATATTTGTGAACACAGAATTGGCGCAGGAGTTCATTACAAACGCATCGCACCACGCTTATCAAGTGATACTAATTATAAGGTTTATGAATTTAATAACTCAGTAAGTGCTATTGGATGGGCACAATTTATGTTACGACCAGTTATGGTTACCCTAAAAGGGGTATATGGCCAAAACTTAACCTCTGCTCTATCATTTGGTGGATATGCAGTATATGAAACAGACCCGGCAACTGATGAACGTAAATATACTAATTTGCGCATGGCATCAGGATGGATTGAAATTGTTGTAGAAAAATCGAGCCGCTTTCAACCGGCGTTATTTGCAGGATACGCCGTTAACTTAGGTGCAAAAAAAATAATTCCTAACTCTAGTCTTGTGTATGGTTTAGGGACTGATGTGGCATTTCTTGCAAGAATTTCACCGCGCTTGTGGATCAAATATAATCCATTAGTTATCGGTCTTGAATTTCAAGTTAACCATGCAGGATGGGGCACACTCAATGACCATGCTAAACCGGTTAATGCAGTTCCAGTAACTGACTGGCGTTTTCAATGTGGATTATTCTATCTATTTTAATTTATTATCATTCGTTGTTAGGATACCTCATATCCATTTATTAATTTCATTAAAGGAGTAGGTATGATTCAACTGAATGATACACAAAAAGGACTAATGCTCGTTGTTGGTGGTTTAATTTTATTACTCTACGCATTAGGAATATTCACGGCATTCTTAAATGTAATTATGATCGTTTTATGCACAACAATGATTGTGTGGGGTGCAATAAAATTACATTGGGATAAAAAAATATTAGAACTTATTCACAGAAAAAAATAAGCACAAAATGTAAAGGGGCTCCGACATGGAGCCCCTTTACATTTTGTAACTTTATTCTTCTTGTTCTATTGCGCCTCCGGTTAAACAAGAGATCCGACCCTCAGCTTTAATAATGCTTATAGGTAAAGCAATTTTAATATTTTGAACCCGTAATTCTTTAATAATCGCAATTCTAATATCACTTGCAATATCCCATTGCTCAAGCGTCAAATTAGAACTGATAAAGCCACGAATCATAAATACAAATCCATGTCTTTCAAATTCATCCAAACGAATTACTGGGCGCGGATTTTTTAAGATTACCGGACTTTCATCAAGCACTTTTAAAAATGCTGACTTAGCTTTTAATGGATCTTGTTCATACGCAATCGTTATAACAATATCATCAAATGCAATAAAGCCTCTAGTGTAATTCCAGTTGATAAATGGTTTTGATAATAAGTGGGAATTTGGAATCATAATGGTAGTACTATTTTTTCTTCGTAAAACCACAGCACGTGGTGTTATTTTTCTGACAACACCTTTAACTTCATCATCTACTTTAATAAAATCACCAATTTTAATTGGGCGTTGAACTAAGATGATGAAATATGCAATAAAATCTGCTCCCGGTTCTTTAAGCATCCAACCAATACCCAAGATTATAGCACCTAATAATGCCCAGACAATCGCCCCTAAGCCAACAGATTGGAACCCAATGATAATCACCAGCAATACTATCAAGTAACGAGCAAGGCTTGATATGGTGTTCTGCACCCCTGCATCTACTGGTAAGATGTCAAATATTTTACCTAACACAAATCTGTTGAACCCAAATGCTGCAATAATACCCATTATCACAAAACCGATCATTTCAAGTAATGTGAATAATGAGATTGGTGCTTTTGCTTTGCCTGCTTCTTCAATAAGCAATGGAGATTTAAGCCATTCTAAAATGTCTTTCAAGCCGGTGATACGGACCAATCCTTCAGGCCATCCCCAAATATGTGCAATAATAATAAGCGCTAAACCTGCACAGCCTAATAATAAACAGATTACGGTTAAACCATACCAGGTTTTTGCATATGCAAACCGTTCACGCACCTTCTCTTCATCAGTTGAGAAGAAAATGCGTGATGCGCCTCGCTTTACTAATGCTTGTAACCATAGAATTACTTTAATAATTAATATGGTATAAATCACCCGAGTTAATACGAATAATACCAACTTGCCATAACCAACATAGGGGTTACTCATAACAATAATCGGAATAACGATCATTAAAATCGCATAATAATACTTATCGACTATTCCATGCACCCACTCCCAAAACTCTGAAGTTATAGGAATTATGCTTAAAATGTATTCTTTAGCTATTAAGAAAATTATTGAGATTTGCAGGATGATAACGTTAATAGCTACTAAAATGTCAGGCAATTCTGATTTTTTATAACTTGCCAGCATGAACGCTGCACGGAAAAACAAAATGATAATAGTTGAATATACCAAAATAGATAAAATCCATTTAAAGCGATCTTTAAACTCTTTAGCTAAAAATATATATCCATGTGTTTTATTAAAATTAAGCCAATAATTAATGGCATGGTAACCCAGGTACAACCACACTGGAATCGAGAATAAATAAAACAATACATACGGATACGGATCTACTAACTGCAAGCTTAATAAATAGAGCCACATGCCAAACCATAAACCGACCGGAATGGCAAACTTACCTAAGAACCCTACAATTGCGCCTGCAATAAGCATAAATATACGACCATGCATATATTCACCACTTGCATTCACTATTCCTTTTGAAATCCGTGGAATATAATGACGCAAACGAGACAATCCAAAGCCTAGTAACCCAAACAAAAACACAAACAATAGTAAATGCCATGGATGCGAACTTACGCCACCCAACAAATTACCAATGCTGACATGCTGAACATATGAACGAACATCAAGTAAGAAGTTTTCAAGATCGGTGCCAATATTTTTTACACCCTCTAATGAAATTGCATATTCAGAGCGATACCAAATAGTAATTGAACCCAGTTCAGAAATAATAAAATCAATCTGCTTAATAGTATTAGTAAGCATATTGATAGCATCTGTATACGCATTTAATGTTTTATTAAGCGTATCTATTTGCGCTTTGATTTTTTCTTCTGCAGTGTTTAACAACTCAAGACAGCGCGTATATTCTTTGGGTGAAGTTTTAAACAATGAATCTTTTTGCGATTGTACTTCTTCGCGCCATAAGCGAATATTTTCAAGCGCACGGTTTTCCATGACCAATAAATCAGTCTCAGCATTTTTACGTTCTTTGAACTTTGATAAGTTCGCTTGCGATTCTGCTTTGACTGAATCATATCGCTTTATCTCTTGACCTAATTCATCTTCTGTCACAAATTTACGTGCGGTAATTTTGTAATAGGTTTGCTTGATATCAATTACCGTAGATTCATAGCGTAATTTCTCAGTCTCTAACGCCAACTGTGCTTCTTGTAAATCTTTACGACGCTTAATAAGCATTAATTGGTCATTGGCAACGCCCACCTCACACAATGCAATATATGAATTAACACTTCGTTTTGGAGTTCTGCTCCATTCATCTATATCGCGATCAATAGGTACATTGTAACGCTTACTTAATTCTTCTAATTCTTTTTCGCGCTTTTTAGATTCAGCAGCTAATCGCTCTAATTCTTGCGTATAAATTTCTTTAATAGCAAATGATTGCTGCTTCTTCTTAGTCAACTCATCACGAGCAACAGAAACGGTTGCTTCGCTGATGGTCATGAACGGTTTAATTTTACGAACTAATTCTTTTAATGTATCCAGATGGGACTTAACGGTGAATATACGTATTTTAAGTAAACCGATTTTTTGTTCAGTTTCTTTTAAGCGTTGTTCATTGAGAGTATTACGTTCACTATATAATTGTTCTTCCAGTAACCATACCTCTGCACGTTCTGCAGGGGTTAATCCAAAATTACTTTCAGTTCGTTTTTGTACTTCGCGTTCTTCTAATTTCTTTTTAAATACATCTTGGGTAGAAGCCAATGCACGTTTACGGTTTTCAAGCTCAGCGGTAGCATCTTTATCTTGCTCTACCATGCTAGCCAGTAATTTTTCTTGCTCAGCAATAGATTGATAAATAGATTGTAAATCTTCAAAGCTATATGAAGATTTAGGAGCTAATACTGTTTTTTTGTAATTCTCAAAACTAGTATCATTTAAATATTCTTGTAATAAACGAATTTGTTGATCGTTAAATAGTTCTGTTTGTTCAAGTGATTGCAAAATATCATTTTCAACTTGGTAACGATCATTCCAAATTGCAAGCTGCTGCGCGGTAATATCACTATCAGGCTCTTTTATTTGAATCTCTTTTAACCCATTTATTTTGCGCTTTGCTTCTTCTATATCAAGCTTCATCTGACTGATAAATTCATCATTGCGCTTTTGTTCAGCGCGCTCTTTAAGAAGTGCTTCTAGTCTGTCGCGTTTTTCTTCAACAACGCTAATAAATATTTTAGGTCGTGCAGGTATATCAACTCGTGGTAAAATTATTTTACTTGCTTCATCTATTATCCCACCCAACCCGGCAACGAGCATAGTTGGCAGCGTAAGGCTTACCAACAACCCGATTATTTTTTTTAGTGGTGTGTTCATTTAATATTCTCTCTGTAAAAATGCTATCGTTTTTAATTGATTTACATATGGGTGCGCCGCTACACACTCATATAACCAATGATTTAATAACTGCTTGATTTCTAAATCTAGAGCTTGGCGAGCTATTATGTCAATAGGCGCGCACACTAACTGATATAATTGTGGCGCTTGCCTAACAAGACCCTCAGTGTAAATACCTAATAATACTAACAGTTTTAATACTATTAATTTTTTTACTATCATTGAATCATGCGCCCAATCAGTCGCATATAACGATTGTAACACATGATACACTTCCGGTAATCGCTGATGTTCTGGTGCACACACATACACTAATTCTAAAAGATGATGTACAAATAAAATATCTTCACGTGCCAATTCAAGCGGAGCATCTACCAGTTCTATTTCTTGCAAAAAAAATATCTGGCCTTTTGCAACTGCTATATACTCAAGCACTGCACCCGCATATATATGCTCAAGATTGCATACGGCGTTTATCTTGCCTAGTTCAAGATCAAAAAGAGTAATTTTACTGCTTTTTGCAAAAAATGTTTTGAGTACAATTGCACAATTTTTTTTCACGTTACTATCTCTGTTAGGTATTATAATAGTGTACCTATTTGATGCTCGAGTTACCAGTTATTTTCGCATTTCTAATCAGCCAATTATGTAATTATTTCTTTTATTATTTTTCTCTATTTACCATAGACAACTTCTAGCAATTTAATAGATCGCACTTGATCAGTATTAATTGTTGATCTAGAGTATGTACCTAAAGGATATAGATCTAAAAGGAGAATATGTATGAACCGATCTTTTCGATCCGCGCTTCTAGTGCCGGTTCTATTAGCATCAATAATTCCACAATTGCACGCAGGCCCTAAAGGTTGCCCTCGCATTACGGTTGTAGTAATTATTGATCAACTTGCATATGAATATTTGCCAAAATTAAAATGTTATTTACGTCATGGGTTACGATTCTTCCTTGATAGATCGGTTGAATTTAAAAATGCATATTATCCACATGGTATGCCGTCTACTTCTACCGGGCATACCGCATTAAATACCGGTACCTATGCTGATACCCATGGCATTATTGGTAATCGCTGGTACGACATTACGGGCAAAGTAGTTCGTTCAGATCAAGATGATTCAGATGATGCCGGTGTATTTTCACCCGATGGTGGAACGTACAAATATGGTAAATCAGGACGCAATATTTTAGTTGATGGTATCTCTGATCAATTTGTACTTAAATCAACTCCGTGCAAACAAAAGCGTGCATACAGTGTTTCATTAAAAAGTAGAGCATCGGTTGCTACTGCAAATAAACTAGGCAAAGCAATTTGGTTTGATGAACATTCAGGTAACTTTACTTCAAGTAAAGCATACTTTGATGAATTGCCCTGCTGGTTGAAAAATTTTAACAAACGAAAAAATCTTGCAGGCTTGTCTCAAATCCCGTGGCCGCTTGCGTATCCCTGCAAAGAAAAACCGTATTGTTTTTACGAGATCGATAATTATAAATACAGTTCTCTCAAAAAGCCGTTGGCAGGAACTACTATTACCTTAAATCATAAAGGCAAAGACCCGTTTGCATTATTCGAAATCACTCCCTATGCAAATCAAGTTGTATTCAATCTTGCACATGCCGTAGTTCAGGACCACGCATGCAACCACAAATGTGATGATTTATTATTATGGGTATGCTTGAGCAGTCTTGATAAATTGGGTCATTTATTTGGACCTGACAGCAAAGAAGTTATCGATATGATTTATCATCTTGATAAGCAACTAATGTGCTTTATGGATAGTATTAAAAAACTGATTCATAATCGTGATATTTTATGGGTGGTTACTTCAGACCATGGAGTATGTCCTATTCCTGAAATCATGAAAGATCAAGGTATACCCGGTGCCGGTCGTGTTCGTTCAGACCTATTAATAGATGAAATGAATGGCATGGCAAAAGAACAATTTGAAGTTGAAGGCTTAATTGCTAAAGCCAAGACTCCGGCATTGTTTTTAAATTATGAAAAATTAAACGGGCTTAAAATAGAGCAGCAAAACCAAGTCATTAATAACTTTACTTCATACCTTATGCAGCAACCGGGAATTAAAGCGGTATGGACGTATGATCAACTTGTTAATTTGAATGTATTACCTACTGATCATGCGTATTTCTTTAAACGTCAATTGTATCCAGGCAGAAGTGGTCAAATTATTATTCAAACACAACCATATGTACAATTAACTGATCATGACACAGGCACAAGTCATTGTACTCCCTATGAGTATGACACCCATGTACCATTGATGTTCTACCAACGCAATGTGTTCGAAGAACGAGTAATTGAGCAAAAAGTATGGACATTGCAATTAGCTAATACCTTGGCATATCTATTAGGCACAAACAAACCAACTGCTTCAACAATGGATATATTACCCGGGATTATATTAACCGATTGCATTCCATCGTGTGGTTAATTACCAAAAACGCTTAAGAATGTTTGCGGTAGAAAGTACCGCACTCGTTGCTAATATGTAATAAATGGTGAGTAATTAGTTGCATAAGAAATTACCAACGTACAAAACAACACCTAATTGACGAACAGGTTGCGAAGTTAAACATTTTTTAACTACCGCTACTATTTGTACATCTGGATCTGCATGAGATCAACAAGTTACGTATTACGGCACATTAGTGGGCTTAAAATATTCGCCAATAGTTGTAGCTGCTGCACCTAACGTTACCCATTTTAATGGATTAGTTCTTGTTACTATACCCATTAATATTCCGACTTATGCTGCTCGAACTGCAGGTTTAGCAATAACATTATTAAATGCTTGTCGATAATCAGTGTTTATTTGAGCTGGAGCGCCTATTATTCGTTGTACAATAATTGGCGGTACCTGTGCAGGAGAGAGTTGGCAATCCAATAAATAGTGCGCATTGGCCTGCGATATAGTTTCGCAACGCTGTACAAGAGTTATCAGTGCTTCACTTTGCAATAAACAAAGGACGCCTATACATAGGGCATTCAATTTTACATTGGAGAGGATTAACAATACACTTTGTATGAAATTTGTTTGGTACCTGAGCTAATCGGCATACTAAGCCGACAGTATGAGGAAAAAGTACCTAATGGATCCAAACAAACTGCACAGGTGTCTGATTCTTGGTCATGTATTACTGCAGTCGCAAGAGTAAAGTTCTAGCTTATGCAGGGTATAAACAAAAACTGGTATGAAGTAAGACAATAACAGGAAAATACCTGAACATGATAAACCTCCCACAAATCACTCAGAATTCGTTTCAATTAGTCTTACATAGTAGTGTGCCGTTAATGCTTATTTCTGTAACCGGTTAGGCCTTTGCCTGGGGCCAAAAGCATATCCAAGGAGTAGGGTCAGGAAAGCTAAGTTCCATAAAACCTATATCTTCAAAAAGAGCAGTGCCTCTATCGCCTATTGCAGCTCGTACGCCCAACATACAATCCAGGTCGATTGAGCGATATAATTGCGTATCCAAAAACGTATATTTTAGCCAATTGTTATCAACTCGCTTTAATTGCTTTGGTTGTAACAATTTCTTGAAATACGTTGCTGGAACCGGAGTAATAATACGAGTTATTGCTCTAATCTCATATTGAGTCCACAGATATATACTTTTTTGGTGTTCTTCAGTTACGGCATGAAAATCAACAACGCCATATTCCGGTTCATTGCAGGTAATGCGCGTACCATCAGTATCTAATGGCACGTTACACAGATACCCATGACCCATACCATAAAAACAATATCCATCATCTGCAAACGCACACGCACTATACACTGGATCCATTGCACTATAATTTTCTAAACCACGCCACAATAACAGACAAGGAAATTGAAGTGAATCACCACCGTTTAACGTAAAAATCTTTGTGCGTAACCAATTATTTTCCCTGCATTGAGCTGACATTATTTGATACGGCTCTAACATCATAAAGTGCGTACCTTCAATTTCACGCCCTGCTTGCAGCAACATATTCTTAATTGTCGGCAAATCATTCTCTAAAAACTTTTGAGTAAAAATTGCCTCAATGTGCAATTCATTTTTGATAGTTGCTAGCATGTTTAAGGTTTTGGGTTGCGGGTTAGTGACCATCACTACCAGAGCATCGGTGTATTGCGCCAATCCTTGCAAATACTGCTGTGCATAGGTTTCATTAGCAATTCGGGCTAAACCTACCAATTTTGACTTGCGTGCCCACAGAGTACCCGTTACCACCAATAACAGCATAGTTACAATTATTTTCTTCATAAAACGTTCCCTTTTATATAGTCATCATTCAGGGAACTATACCACACCAAATAAGTAAAAACTACTCCCTTTAACGCTGTAAGTTTTCTATTTGTAACAATCACCCCATACTCATTTATTATTTTATAATATAGTATATAATTAATAGTAAATAGACTATTATACTAAAATTAAAATTATAAAATGAAATTATTACATATTACTTTATTACTTATGTGTTCAGTAAGCCTATTAAAAGGTTCTGGAGCTACTGTGCCAAGTATAAGTACAATTTCTTCTTTAGAAAAAATAGTACTTGAATCACTAAGAATGCAATTATCAGATCTTAATAATGTAGTTGAAACACCATCCTGGTTACAACGAAATACGCCATTATGCTGACAGCGCCTTGTACCTACAAAATTTCGAACCGTTGCTTTGGAACTTAAGGATATAAAAGCAAGAGTCAATGACGACACTGCAAATCGTCTTCCTGATTACTTAATTGAAAGAATAATAATACAAAAGTTAAATCCAAATAATCCTCAACTCGATTCTAATTGTTCAGACCATGTAAATGCATGCTTACTGACTCAAGCAGGTGATAAAGCAAACTTGGAACAAATTAATGCAATTGTGAAGCGTATCCCTGATAAATTAGAATTGCAAAAATTGTCAAAAAAGGCTCAGCAGAATTATATTCACATGAGCCGCAGATTAGGTTTAAATGGTTTAATGCAAAATCTATTATTTTTCAAAAAGCTTAGGTCAATTGATCTAGCTTGCAGTGCAATACAATGTATTGGGGTGTTTGGATTACAAACATTATCAATGTACTATTTCGGGAAAAATACGTTCACTATATTTATATTACCTTTTATGTTGCAAAAATCTTTTAACTTTTATGAAAAAAAGCTACAAGATTTATATTTTAATTCATCATTCTTTGATGAAAGAATGGCACAAAATGATAATGATTATGAAAGTATACTTGAAGCTCGTTTAGCGATCGGATATGTTGCACCATTTCTCCTTACTTTAGCAATTAAGCCAACCAGAACAACCGGAACTATTTGTTCGATAACTGCCGGATTAGCTATGTGGAAACTTTATAATTTATTATAAATTACAGCTCCATATCTTGTAAAATTGCTTCTTGTGTTAGTGCACGACCTAAAAAGTCTTTGGGCAACTCATTATTAAGAGGCTTACTATACCAGATGGGTAAAAACTACCGCTTTTAAAGCTGTAAGTTTTCTATTTCATAATCTATTTTTGAATCAGTCTCCAATGGAAATCAAAGAAGACTTTCAAAAACTTTTTGCATATACAAACTCTTCTCACTCGCAATTTGAGCAACCGCATATAACGGATATTAATGCATAGTATCTTTTTTTTCTGCTTGAGAATTCCACATACTAATCTCATATGGCGTATTTTCATGCGCCTTAAGAAATAACTGCATGCTTTTAATTCGTTTATTAAAACCTGTTTTAACCACTATCGGAACTATTCTATGCTCCAATTGAAAAAAATAATAAACCCCAGCTTCACTTGCTCTAATTTCTCGATGCCAATAAAATAATGAATCTTTATTTATGGGATCCTAATTCGCCAATAACTCTTGACCAACAAATGCTTCAATAATCTGTCCTTTATTAATAAAGGCATCGAGCGGATCTACAAACCAAGAACTTAAATCAAGTTTTAACAACGCTTGAGTCAGTCCCACATCTAGAAAAATAATTTTAAAATAATTCAGGTCGACTTGTGCACCCAAGGGAATTCCTTGCGCTGAACTTCGTACAATTTTGTACAGCTATAATGCTTATTGCAACAGCTCCAAGGCAGGCGCTAACTCTCTTTTTTGATATTCTCCCACACGCGTATGCACAAACTTTTGTGCAAGTTGCTCGGCAGCTTTTAAAAAAATAAGATGTAAATATTTAACTTGATGCTTTTAAGCATATTTACCAAAATCTTGCTCATAAGCATAAATCAAATCCGAATGAACGGCTTTGACATCACGCGAATTGCCCTCTTTTAATTAGGTATTAATTGCTTAACGATCCTGCAGCAATAACATGCAATTTCGGCATTCGTTCATAAAAATAACGCAATGCTATGATAGTCTGAGGTACATTTTAAATTTCATCAAAAAAAAGAAGCGTGAACCGGGAATAATAGTTTTTTGCAATAGCTCCGAAAGTTGCAGTAATATTCGATCAATATCTAAATCTTGTTCAATAATTTTACGGATAGGCTCATTTTCTTCAAGATTTATTTCAATGAATTGTTTAAACGTTTTACCAAGCTCCCGAACGGCATGTGTTTTGCCGACCTGGCGAGCACCTCGCAATAATAATGGCTTTCTACTCTCTTTATTTTTCCATTCCATTAAAAAGAAATCTATTGTTCGCTTCACAAAGGCCTCTCTGTTACCTGATTATGTATATATATCAAACTAATATTTGCGTTAATATGTATAAAAATCAGGGTTAAGTTCGACCATATATGTATATTTTTCGAGGTTAATTGTATTAATTTCGTAATAAAATGATTCTTATATAAAGCAATATGTGAGTTATGGGTTAAGCTTTATGTAACCTTAAACTCACATATTGCTTTTACGCGTTAGTCAATTAGAAGATTGGTAAGAAGTCGATGTAACTACAGCCCCATATCACGTAAAAATGCTTCTTGAGTGGGCGCACGACCTAAAAAGTCTTTCAGCAATTCATTCGGGTCTTTAGTGCCACCCGGTTGCAACACCAACGTGCGATAGCGCATTCCTACTTCAGGGTTCAATAATCCTTGTTTGCGAATATGATCAAACATATCCAGCGCAAATACTTTTGACCATAAATAGCCGTAGTATTTAGCACCGTACCCAGTCAAGTGACCAAATGATGCATACCAATGATCTTCCGGTTCAAAGCGAACATGCCCTACGTGCTCTTCATGCAATTGTTTCATAAGGCCATGCACATTGGTGCAAATGCCGTCAAAACAACCCAATGAAAGTTTGGCAAACATACCCTGTGAATTTACAAACATGCCTGAATCATAATTTTTAAATTCGATAATGCTATCAATAATCTTATCCGGTAGTGGCTGGCCCGTTTTATAATGGCTACTTACCATTTTTAAAATTTCTTTGTCTTTTAACCATTCTTCAAGCATTTGGGATGGCAATTCAACAAAGTCGCGCTTAACACTTGTTCCAGATAATGAAGCTAAATGAGTGCGACCGAGCACCGCATGTAACGCATGGCCAAATTCATGAAAGAACGTTGAAACATCAGACAATTTCAGTAATGAAGGCTTTGTATCAGTGGGCTTTGGGAAGTTTGCAATTACAATAGAACCTTGAATGTTTGGCAATCCATCCGGATTATAGGTTGATCTTACCATTGTTGAATGGCACGCGTGGGTATATTTATTAGGACGCGGATGAAGATCGAGATATAAATAACCCAACAGTTCCTTTGATGCAGCATCATGCACTTCAACTAAACGTACTTCAGGATCCCATACATTGGTTACTTTTTTGCTTACTAATTTAAGACCCAACAGTTGCTCATAAATTGAAAACAAACCTTTAATCGTTTGTTCCATTGGAAAGTATTGCGAAACTTCATCATCATTAATTGCTTTTTCTTCTTTAAAATAATTCTTAACAAAAACCACATCCCAAGGTTGAATTTGACCTTCTTTAGTCAATTGTACTGATTCAGGGAGCTTGGCAGTTAATTGAGCAAATTCTTCTTTTACTTTAGGTTTAACACGCGCCAATAACTCATCTAAGAATGCACGTGCGCGCGCCGGAGTCTTGACCATTTGGTCTGCAAGGTCAAATGCTTCAAAACTTTCATACCCAAGTAATTGGGCTAATTCGGTTCTTTTTTTAATTATTTCATGCAATACTGCATCATTTTTTTCTACCGCACGATTTGCGTACTGAATAAACAAACGTTTGCGTAGATCGGGGTTGGTACAATTTCGCATTATTGCTAGATAGGTTGGAGAATCGGTACCTATTTTTATTAAACCGTTGTCAATCTTTGGCAATGCAGCAATAAAGTCAGGTTTCAAGCCGGTTAGTTCTTTTTCAGAAACAGTAATAAATCGTGCGTCGCTTGCTATGTTGTGATCAAAATCGGTAGATAATTGCGAAAGATCTTTTTTTAATTGCCCTAGACGCGCTAATTTCTCTACAGCTTGATCTAACCCTTCACGAACAAATTCCAGTAAATTTTGCTCAATAAAATAACGTTGTTCATCAGTTAATTGTTCTTGGGGTGCTTTTTGCTCACCATAATCTTTAAATGCTAAATATAGATCCTTATTGTTTGATAACAAATCAATACCTGCAGACTCCATTTGAATTATCGTCTGAAGGGCTGCATCGCGCATGGCTGCATCAGGGTTAACCATGCTCACTATTTGTAGTGCGCTGGCTAATACTCCATAATACGACATACTCAAATTATCAAGCGCTTTCGCGGTATTTTCAAACGTGCGATTCGCAATAGGAATAGCAACAATAACTTCAATACGCTTTTTTAATTCAGCAATGCTATTTGCCGCTCGTTTTTTGATTTCATAAGGAGTTTTAGGGAACAATGATGCAAAATCATCTTCCGACTGTATGATAATAAATGAAGGATATGTTGGATTATCATATACTGACGCTTTAATATGCTGATTTTTGTTCATAATAAAAATACCTATTGATATAACAGCCGCCAACAGAGCAACAGAAATTAATTTTAATATATTCATGATACGCTCAATTTTTATAATTTTTTATTTTAGTGTACTCAATGCATTTGTAAAATTCTAGAACACAATACTTGCAATAAAAATAACAGAGATAATTTTTTCATAATGAATTATCTTGACATGTTTTGCGTAAGCTAGCGATTAAATCGAACACTTATTCTGCATTTGATGAAACCTCTTTGAACTTAGCCAAGGTATCATCCCATGCACAAGGAATACCCTCATCATTTTTCTGACTTCTATAATTCTTCACAACGCATCTATTAAGCTATACCCTCAAGTTGTATGTTTCTCGCATGTTTTTTACCCTATCAGCTTCAAAGTTGCGATCTTCGTGCCACTTTTTTTTCTTCTTCAGTGAGATAGAACCATTGGCGAGTCCATATCCACACTCCACCGAAATCTTTTCCTAATTTCACAAGATTATTTGCAAGCTCTACTCAATCCTTTATGTCATGTACACCCAACGTATTAGCAGTATCAGCGCTTTGTTCAGAAACCTGTTGTTTGTTATCGGCATTGTTTGATACTGCATTATCATTATAACCTGCAGTGCCTTTACTGCTTTCCGCAACATCTTTCTTTTTATTTTTTTTCGTCTGTCGATTGATTACGAGACGGCGAGCCATTTTGCTTTACAGATGATGCTTGGTTCGATGCATTAATTAGCAACTGTTTTGCATTAGGAGACATATTTTTAATCGTTTCATGCAATTTTTCTTTTGCTGCATCAGATGCATCTAACATACTTGACGAAAGAATTATAAAAAGCATTGTATGTAAAACTGATTTCATGTTATTCATAATTTCCAATGTTTTTTTAAATTATTATAATTGTTTTAATTGTTGTTGTAGTTGAATAATTTCATTAAGAACCTCTTCTCATTGCTGGATCAGTTCATTTAAGAATTGTTTTTCATAGACCTCTCTAACAGCATAAAATTTTAGTGATGCCATCAACAGCTCATCTTTTGAAAATTCTTTTAACATCATAGATTCAGAATTTTATTATTCTGAATTTTGGTAAAGAATAATCTATGGAAACGATTCCATTCTTTAGTGATATTTTTTCTTACTTCTTGTTCTGAAATCTTAACATTCATGCCTTGAGCTTTTTCTTTTCTTTCAGCCATGATTT
>Ga0105047_10005294_pt1 | contig 22225 bp, 22 predicted proteins | sample MAT04_FD_78384 | JGI IMG/M metagenome (GOLD analysis project Ga0105047, IMG submission 78384) | Freshwater microbial communities from Lake Fryxell liftoff mats and glacier meltwater in Antarctica - MAT-04 (megahit assembly) | ecosystem: Environmental > Aquatic > Freshwater > Ice > Liftoff... | reverse complement strand
TCGCCGGTCTCCAGCGGCTCGTTCACGCCCATCAGCATGATGTGGTTGCCGCCGGGTGCCAGCGACACGGCCTCGCCTGCCGGCAGGGGCAGGCCAGCCTCCAGCTCGCGCATCATCATCATATTGCTCTCCATCCGCATCTCGTGGATCTGGGCGAGGGCGGCGGCGGGCGAGGCGACCGACACCAGGGTGTCGGTGGTGGGGGCGGTGAGGGTCAAATAGCAGCCGGTGACCTGACGGCCGGTCGGGGTCGGGCGGCACATCGCGCCCGTCACGACCACGCCCTGAGCGACTTCCGACGATCCGGAAGATGAGGGCGGGCTGCAGGCGGCGAGCACGAGCACCGTACCGGCGATGAAGATGAGGCGAGCGGTCACGGTGGAAACCTCGAGGCAAATTCGACTGGCTTCGGCTTCTAACCCCCGCAGGCACCGCCCGCCAGCCGTGCTCACGCGGCTATTCGCCCTTCGCCGCCTGGGCGGCCTGGCGGGGACTGAATTTGGGCGCGGGGGCCAGACGCATGACCTCGCCCTGATAACGTTCGTCGTCGCCGGCCACGGCGAAGGGCAGGGCGTCGGCACAGGCGTTGAGCATCGCCTCGAGCCACGGCTGCTCGGCCTTGTGGAAATCGCTCAGGACATGGCCGTGGACCAGGGCCGCCTCGCCGGGATGGCCGACGCCCATGCGCGCGCGGCGGAAGTCTGGGCCCAGCTGACTGATCAGGGATCGCACGCCGTTCTGCCCCGCCGCCCCGCCGCCGGTCTTCATGCGGAACCGCCCGGGGGCCAGGTCGATCTCGTCGTGGAAGACGATGATATTGGCCGGCGCAATCTTGTAGAAGCGCGCCGCCTCGCCGACCGCATTGCCGCTGCTGTTCATGAAGGTCTGGGGCTTCATCAGCAGTATTTTCGTGCCCTCGACCTCGCCCTCGGCGATGACCGACTGGAACTTGGCGCGGGGGCTGGCGAACTGCCACCGCTGCGCGATCGCATCGGCGGCCATGAAGCCGATATTGTGGCGGTTCTTCTCGTACTTTGCGCCCGGATTGCCCAGGCCGGCGATGATGAGCATTGCGCTACCCGGAAATGAAAACGGCCCCGTCCGTCACCGGAGGGGCCGCTCTCGCCTGACTGGATCGGCCGATCAGCCTTCGGTCTTCTCGTCGTCTCCGGAAGCCTGCTCGCTGGCGGGGACGTCGCCCGCCTCGATGGCGGCGGCCTCGGCGTTCTCTTCGGCGATTGCCTCCTCGATCTGGTCGGCGGCAACGGCTGCCGAGGAGACCTTGATCGATGCGATCACGAAGTCACGGTCGGTGATTGTGGCCTTCACGTCCGAGGGCACTTTGACGTCCGACCAGCGGATGGTGTCGCCCAATTTGTGACCGGCCAGATCGACGACCAGATCTTCGGGGATCTGGTCGGCACGGACCAGGATCTCGACCGAGTGACGGACGATCTCGAGGGTGCCGCCCTGGCGGAAGGCCTTGCAGTTCTCTTCGTTGATGAAGTGAACCGGCACCTCGATCTTGATGGTCTGGTTCTCGTCGACGCGCATCAGGTCGAAATGCAGGGGACGGTCCGACACGGGGTCGAACTCCACGTCCTTGGCGATCACCGGTTGGGACTCTTCGCCATATTTGAGCGTGACGAGGTGACCCAGCAGCCTGCCCGTATACAGGTTCTTGCGGAAATCCTTCTCGTTGACCGAGATGGCGACGGGGGGCTTGCCGCCGCCGTACAGGATGCCCGGAACCGCACCTGAGCGACGGGCCGCGCGCGCTCCGCCGGTGCCGGTGTTCTCGCGAACGTCCACGTTCAGAATGATCTCGGCCATCTGGCTCGCCTCAACAACAAAAACGCCTGTGCAGACTTCGCTGCCTGCACGGCGGGGTCATCAACCCTCGAATTCAAGAGCGCGGGTCATTACACGCAAGCGTGCCCCTGCGCAACCACGCCCGGACGGTGAAGTCAGTTCGATGCCGGCTGGGTCGCCAGCAGCGAAGCCGTAGCCGCTTCCGCCGCGACGCCGGCCGGGCCCTGGACAAGGCTGGCCGTGGCGATGCCGGGATCGACGATGGCCGGCATGGTCGCCTGGGTCGTGCAGGTCGCGAGGTCGCGCACGATGTGACGCCCGATGCAGAACATGTCCTCATAGCTGGGGCGCGAGGCGGCCAGACACTGGAACAGATTCAGCTTGGACATATCGAGACAGAACTGGGCGTTGGTCTCAATCGACAGGGCCTCGGTATTGGCGCGGGCGTCATCGCCAGCCGCGCCCATGGCTGCCAGGGCCGCGATCGCCAGGGCGTTGACCACCGCCGGTGTGTAGGGCGGGGCGTTGCTGGAGGCGGGCAGGTTCAGCCCTGATCCGCTGTTGGCGGCGGCGAACAGACGGGTCGATTCCTCGGCGGAAGGCAGCATCTGGCCGGCGGAGATGGTCTTCACCGATTCCAGACGGGTCTCGCGGCTGGGGATGGGGATCACGGCCCACCGGCGGCGCGGATCGTTGCGTTCCTGAATGGTATAGGCGTCCTGCTCGACCGCCTCGGCCACCGCGGTCAGGGCGGCGATATCCTGGCCGAGGGTGGCGATGATCAGGCCTGCAGCCGCGTCGGCCCCCGGCAGGTTGGCAGCATAGGCGGGGTCGCGGATGATGTTGGCGATGACCTCGGCGCGCGACTGCGGGTCATCGGCATAGGTGCGGACCCCGGCGACGAACTCCGGGGACTGCAGCGCCAGGATCGAGGCGTATGCGATCATGCCGCGCGACAGGGTGGCGGGGTCATAGGCTGCCCCTTTCCGCATCGCGGCCTGGATGGACTCGGCGTCGGCGAAGCCGGCCTGGATCGTGCCGACGTCGCGAATGAAGGCGACATAGATCGACGCGGCCTCGGCGACGCCGACGTTCAGGGTGACGGGCGGGGGCGGGGGCGGGGCCTCGACGATCACCACCGGTTCGGGCTTGCTGCAGGCGGAAAGCACGGCGGCGGCGGCGACGGCGGCGAACGCCAGGCTGCGGCGCGAGAAAGCCCTACGCATCAATGATATCCTCACGCGACCAAGGCGACGCTTCGCGGCGCGCCGAAACTCCGTTGGCCTATAACGCCTTCCCGAAGGTTTTCCGACCGTTAATGACGCGGATGGCGTTCAACTCTCCGGCGCCGTCTGACCCCTCAGCGGTTGGGGCCGGCGTTCAGCCTCTGTGTCGGCGACGGCGTTGGGACCGGCGTCGTTGAAGGCTCCGGCCGGGGCGCGACTGCCGGCGCGGGGCGCGGAACCTCGATCCGGGTCTGGGTCGGGTCGTCCACGGTGACGATCGTCGATGGCAGGGCGGCCCCGCGCGCGCAGGTTGCCAAGTCCCGCATCACATGCCGGCCGAGGCAGAACATGTCCTCATAGGCCGGCCGCGAGGCTGCCAGGCACTGAAACAGGTTCAGCTTGGAACTGGCGAGGCAGTCCTGGCTGGCGCGATCGTACTGCAGCGCATCGGTGTTGGCCCGCGCATTGTCCCCTGCGGCTCCCAGGGCGGCCAGGGCGGCCATGGCCAGGGCGTTGGTCACCGACGGCGCATAGGGGGGGCGGCGTGTGCGGACGGCTGTGGTGCCGAGCCCCGAACCACCATGGGCCGCCGCATACAGGCGCGCGCTTTCCTCGGCCGAGGGCAGGACGGACCGGGCGGACAGATCCTTGACCGCCTGGAGGCGACCTTCACGGTCCGGAGACGATGCCCGACCCCAGCCGCTGCGCGGATCGCCGGCGTACTGGATGGTGTAGGCGTCGGTCTCGACCGTATCGGCCGCATTGGCCAGGGCGATGATGTCGGTCTCCAGCATGGAGATGATCAGTCCGGCCGCCGCCTCCGCGCCCGGCAGGGTCGAGGCATAGGCCGGGTCGGCCACCACGCGACCGATGATCTGGCGGCGCGCCTCTGGCGTGCTTGCAGCCCCGCGCACGCCTGAAACGAATTCGGGGGATTGCAGGGCCAGGATCGAGGCATAGGCCACCAGGCCGCGCGAGATCTGGTCCGGGTCATAGGCCGCGCCGCGCCGCAGGGCCGACTGTACGGCGTCAGGCGTGGCGAATCCGCCCTGAATGGTCGCGATGTCGCGGGTAAACGTCAGATAGACCGAGGCCGCCTGGGCGACGCTGTCGTTCAGGGCCACGGGCGGTGGCTGGCGCGCGGCGATGGCAGCGGCTTCGGCGATTCGTGCGGCCTCCGCCTCCGCCTCGGCCGAGGCGCAGCCTGCGAGCAGACCGGCGGCGACGACGGCGGCCAGTGATACGCGAAAGCGAGGAAGGACGAAACGCATGAGAGCTCCCCTGAGTAGTTCTGCCATGAACCGGCGTCTCCCGGCGGTTTTGAGGCAGGGCCCGCGAACTTTTCCGTGATCAGTCGAACAGTTTGGAGACCGATTCCTCGTTGGCGATCCGCCGGATGGCCTCACCGATCAGGGGGGCCACCGGTACGGTGCGGATCTTGGAGCAGGCGGAGACCTCGTGCGGCTGCTCGATCGAATCGGTGATGACCAGTTCCTTCAGCGGCCCGTCGGTGACGCGCTGGACTGCAGGCCCGGACAGGACGCCGTGGCTGATATAGGCCGAGACCTGGGTCGCGCCCGCGTCGATCAGGGCCTGGGCTGCGTTGACCAGTGTGCCGCCGGAATCGACGATATCGTCGAACAGAATGCAGTCGCGGCCCTGCACGTCGCCGATTATGTTCATGACCTCGCTCTCGCCCGCCCTGGGCCGGCGCTTGTCGACGATGGCCAGATCGACGTTCAGACGTTCGGCCAGGGACCGGGCGCGCACCACGCCGCCGACATCGGGCGAGACGATCATCAGATTGCCGCGCTGGTAGTGGTCCTTGATGTCGAGGGCCAGAACGGGCGTCGCCACCAGATTGTCGGTCGGAATGTCGAAGAAGCCCTGAATCTGGCCCGCGTGCAGATCCATGGTCAGCACCCGGTCGGCCCCCGCGCGCGTGATCATATTGGCCACCAGCTTGGCCGAAATCGGGGTTCGCCCGCCTGTCTTCCGGTCCTGACGCGCATAGCCGAAATAGGGCATCACCGCAGTGATCCGCCTCGCCGAGGCCCGCACCAGGGCATCGATACAGATCAGCAGCTCCATCAGATTGTCGTTGGCGGGATAACTCGTCGACTGGATCACGAAGACGTCCTCGCCGCGGACATTCTCCTCGATCACCGCGAACACCTCGTTATCGGCGAACCGCTTCACCTGGGCCTTGGTCAGGGGCATGTCGAGATGGGTAGCGATGGCCTGGGACAGGGTCCGGTTCGAGTTGCCTGCGAGCAGCTTCATCCGGTCATCCTTTCGCCGTCATCGAACCGCCAATGACGTGTGTTCCGTCTCGCGCGCTCTTTACCAGCGCCCCGGGCCGTAGCAAGCCGTGATCGCCGGTTCCGGCGCATGGCGCGCGTCGGTCGCCGGTGTTAGAGAACGCGGTCTTGATCTCCCGGACGCGCCAGACGCGCCCGGCTGGCGTGTGATGAGGTTCCCCTTGCCGACTTCCTTCCGGTCTTCGTCCGTTCTGCGCCGGGGCGGCGTGCTGCTTGTGGCTGCCGTGGTGACCCTGACGGTTACCGCCTGCGCCGGCGGCAATAACCGCCCGCGTCTGGCCTATGAGGAACGCCCGGTCGAGCTGCTCTACAACACCGGGTACGAGCGGCTTCAGCGCAACCGCTGGGCCGACGCGGTGGACTATTTCCAGGAGGTCGAGCGCCAGCATCCGTATTCGGAATGGTCGCGCCGGGCCATCCTGATGCAGATCTACGCCTACTATCAGAACGGCAACTATCCCGAGTCGATCTCGGCGGCGGACCGGTTCATCCAGCTGTTCCCGGGCAGCCCCTCGGCCGCCTATGCCTACTATATGCGCGCCACCTGCCATTTCGAGCAGATCGTGGACGTTGGTCGCGACCAAGGCCAGGCGGAACAGGCGCTGGCGGGTCTGCGCGACGTCGCCCGGCGCTATCCCGGCTCGTCCTACGCCACCGACGCGACGGTCAAGATCGACATGGTCAACGACCAGCTTGCCGGCAAGGAAATGAACATCGGCCGCTACTATCAGCGCGCCAGCCAGCCGCTGGCGGCGATCGGCCGCTACAAGACCGTGATCGACAACGAGGCGTTCCAGCGCACGTCGCACACGCCCGAGGCGCTGTATCGACTGGTCGAGGTCTATCTGGGCCTGGGCCTCAAAGACGAGGCGCAGCGCAACGGCGCGGTGCTGGGCTTCAACTATCCGGGCAGCCCCTGGTACGCCGAGGCCTATGCGCTTCTGACCGAACAGGGCCGGCAGCCCGGCGCGGCCCCGACAACCCAGCGCGAAAGCTGGCTGCGCCGGATCATTCCGGGCTGAGTTGTCCCTTGCTATCGGTCATTTTTGTAGCTGCATAAATGATCGATTTCGACGCGGGGAAGGATCCGGCGAATATCGCGAAGCATGGCGTGTCGCTGAGGTTGGCCGAAGAACTCGACCTCGACGCCTGTGTCATCGTTCCCGATCAACGACGGGACTACGGCGAGCCCCGGCTGAACGCGGTCTGATCGGCGGGGTGCTTTTCGCATTCACCTATACCGAGTGCGGCGACGACATACGGGCCATCAGCTTGCGCCGCTCCAGGCAAAAGGAACTGAGGAAATGGACGCCAAAGTGACCTGGGATACCGTCGAACTTGACGAGGATAACGCGCCAGAACTGACGGCCGAGATCATGGCGAGGGCCCGCCCGGCCCGCGAGGTTATGTCCGACGCCGTCCAGACGAACTTCAAACGGCCTCCCGGCCGTCCCAGGGCCGACGCGCCGAAGCGGCAGGTGACCCTGCAGCTCGATCCGGATGTTATCGAGCACTTCAAGTCGCGCGGGCCAGGCTGGCAGTCCGAGATCAACGCGGCGCTCCGGGAACGGGCCGGACTGTCGCGCTGATCGTTCCTGCACTGTTCTGGGCTAGAGTGCTCGCGATGCCGAATCGCTTCGCCCCATGCTGACCAGTCTGTCGATCCGCGACGTGGTACTCGTCGACGTCCTCGATCTGGAGGTCGGGACCGGCCTGACCGTGCTGACCGGCGAGACCGGGGCGGGCAAGTCGATCATCCTCGATGCACTGGGTCTGGCGCTGGGCGGACGCGGCGAGGCCGGGCTGGTGCGCGCCGGTGCAAAACAGGCCGTGGCTACCGCCGTCTTCACCGCACCGGACGATCCCGATCTGAGGGCTCTGATCGCGGACAAGGGGTTCGACGTCACGCCGGGCGAGGACCTGATCCTGCGGCGCGTGGTCTCGGCCGACGGCCGCAGCCGGGCCTGGGTCAATGACCAGCCCGCCGGGATCGCCGCCCTGCGCGAGATCGGTGCCCGGCTGGTCGAGGTGCATGGCCAGCACGAGACGGTCGGCCTGCTGGACTGGAAGACCCATCGGGCCTTGCTGGATGCCTATGGTGGTCTGGCCCCGCAACTGGCCGGTATTGCCGGGGCCTCGGAGCGGCTGAAGACGGCCGAGGCGAAACTGGCGGCCCTGCGCGCGGCTGCCGCCGACGCGGCTGCGCGGGCAGAGGAGATCACCCTCAACCTCGCCGATCTCGACGCGCTGGACCCGCGCGAGGATGAGGAGACCGAACTGGCCGGTGAGCGCGCGGTGCTGGGCGCGGCGGAGAAGGCGGTCGCCGATCTGGCCGATGCGCGGACCAATCTGGGCGGCGACAAGCTGAACCAGAAGCTCTCGGCGGCGCTGCGGGCGGTCGAACACGCCCGGCAGCGCGCGACACAGGCCGGGGTCGAGGCCGATCACCCCGTCCTGATCCGCCTGACCGCCGCCGCCGAGGCCATTGATCGCACCATGGTCGAGGCCGCCGAGGCCATCGCCGAGGTCGACGCCGCCGCCAACGCCTTCGATTTCGAGCCCGGCCGGCTGGACAGGGCCGAGGAGCGGCTGTTTGCCCTGCGCGCCGCCGCGCGAAAGCTGAACACCACAGTCCACGCCCTGCCGGGCCTGCGCATCGCCCTGCGCGAACAGCTGCGGCTGATCGAGGACGGGGCCGAGGCCCTGACCCACGCCGGGCGCGAGGCGGCTGTGGCGCGCGAACACTATGACGTCGCCGCCTCCTTGCTGAGCTCGGGACGCGAGGCTGCGGCAGAGCGGCTGGCGAAGGCGGTGATGGACGAGCTGGGTCCGCTGAAACTGGACCGGGCGCGGTTCCGGGTGGCGCTGGAGCCGGTGGCCGGGGGCCGGCGGGGGCCGCTGGGCGTCGAGACCGCCCGGTTCGAGATCGCCACCAATGCGGGCACGCCTTTCGGGCCGCTGGACGCTATCGCCTCGGGCGGTGAACTGGCCCGGTTCGCCCTCGCCATGAAGGCGGCACTGGCGGGGCGCGCGGACCAGCGCCAGCCGGTGATGATCTTCGACGAGGTCGATCAGGGCGTGGGCGGGGCCGTGGCCGAGGCCGTCGGCCAGCGGCTGAAACGCCTGTCTAACGGGGCCCAGGTGCTGGTGGTGACCCACAGCCCCCAGGTTGCTGCCCGCGGCCACGCCCACTGGAAGGTGAGGAAGGCCGATGCCGACGGGGCCACCACGACGACGGTCGACACGCTGGACGATCACGCGCGCCGCGAGGAGATCGCCCGGATGCTGGCAGGGGCCGTCATCACCGAGGAGGCGAGGGCGGCGGCGCGGGCGTTGATCGGCTGAGGCTTAGGTCGGTTCGCAGACGGCCGAGCCGCTGAGGCTGATCCCTGCCCACATAAGACCGAGGCGTCGAAACGATCGGGCCCAATGGCGGTCCAGGTCCGCCTGGAAAGGTACGATCTCGACACCGGGAAGGCACGAACGAAGCATCGGTTCTTCCACGATCCCGCCGGACCGCGCCGGTCCCCAACGCCGCCCGGCTGAAAGGCCGACGACCTCGTTCGACCCGACCTCGCGATAAAGCAGCCAGCCGGGCAGTAAGGCGTTTCGCGCGGCAAAGGTGGCCTGTCGGGCGGCCAAGGCCTTGCTCCCCGCCAACTGCCTGTCGAAGAGCTCGCTCGCCCGGACCTCGCTGAGCCCCTTGTCCCTCTGCATGGCCATGAAGACATGGCGGTCTTCGATGAGCTGACCCACGTAGTTGGCATCGATGCTGCCATGCAGCAGGATCGTCGCCCCGGGAGCCACCTCGATCCGGCCCGCCAGCGGCAGGAAATAGTTGGCGCAGGATGAGTTGCACTTCTCCTCGACGCGCATGGTCAGCCGTCGTCCCTCGAACCGCTCGGCGATGTCCAGGGCGTGCTCGACACTACCGCCCTGGCTGTTCAGCAGCACATGGGTGGTGGTGTCACGGTATCGGTCGCGGACGCAGTCCCTCAACCCGTCATCGATCTCGCCGTTGAGCACGAACAGTTCGGGTGTCCTCTGCTCGCACGAAAACGGACTGGCCGGTGTGTCAGCTACGAAAACGGATGACGACGCGCAGCCGGACAGGCCCGCCGCCAACCCCAGGACTACCACCCAACTCCGTCCCATAAGTTCAACCTAAAGCAGTCCCGTCCCCAGAAACAAGCCCTCTTTAACCTGCGCCTCCGCCTGGATTCGGTTCAGTCGGTTGTGAACCCTGAGTCCTGGCCGGTTTGAATGGGTCGTCTCCGGTCTCGATGCGTTGTGCCCTGTGAAGATACGGAGGCGTTTGAGCCGCATTGGTTCCGACGATCCTGCTCTTCAGGAGATCCTCTATGTCACACGCAGAACGTCAAGTTCCGGCGGCCGTCGGAAAATCCTGCTGCTGTTGGGACCGTGAAACCGCAGGTGACGCAACCACGGTGATCGACCCGGTCTGCGGCATGTCCGTCGATCCGAAAACCACACCCCATCGGGCGACGCACGACCACACCGACTATTTCTTCTGTTCGGCCGGCTGTCGCACAAAGTTCGTTGCTTCACCGCAGACCTGGCTCGGTCCCAGGTCCGAGCCTATGCCCGCGATCCCCGGCACCATCTACACCTGTCCCATGCATCCGCAGATCCGACAGGAGGGCCCCGGGGCCTGCCCCATCTGCGGCATGGCGCTGGAGCCTGAAACGGTGACGGCTGACGCGCCGGTCAATCACGAGCTGATCGATTTCACCCGACGGTTCTGGGTTGGGCTAGTGCTGACCCTGCCGGTGTTTGCGCTGGAGATGGGCGGCCATCTGACCGGTCTTTCCATGCGGATTCCGGGCCAGACCTCGAACTGGATTCAATTCGCCCTGGCCACACCGGTCGTGCTGTGGGCCGGCGCGCCTTTCTTCCAGCGCGGCTGGGCCAGTCTGCGGACCCGCAAACTCAACATGTTCACCCTGATCGCCATGGGTGTCGGGGTGGCCTGGGCCTACAGTGTAGTGGCGGTGTTGGCCCCCGGTCTGTTCCCGCCGGACTTCCTGCGGATGGATGGCAGTGCCCCCGTCTATTTCGAGTCGGCGGCCGTCATTACGGTCCTGGTCCTGCTCGGCCAGATTCTGGAACTGCGCGCCAGGGAGCAGACCTCCGGTGCCCTGCGCGCGCTGCTGGACCTGACGCCGAAGACGGCCCGGCGTCTGAAGGACGATGGCACAGATGAGGACGTGACGCTGAACCTTGTCGTCGTCGGTGACCGGCTCAGGGTCCGTCCAGGCGAACAGGTGCCGGTCGATGGCGAGATTCTCGACGGCCGTGTGTCGATCGACGAGTCGATGGTCACCGGCGAATCCATGCCCGTTACCCGAGAGGTGGGCGCGGCGGTCGTCGGCGGCTCCCTGAACCGGACAGGGTCGTTTGTGATGCGCGCCGACAAGGTCGGGGCCGACACCCTGCTGGCGCGGATCGTCCAGATGGTCGCCGACGCCCAGCGCAGCCGTGCGCCGATCCAGCGCCTGGCCGACACCGTGTCCGGCTGGTTCGTGCCCATGGTCATCGCGACGGCCGTTCTCGCTGCCGTCATCTGGGGCCTCGTCGGTCCAGAGCCGCGTCTGTCCTATGCTTTGGTCGCGGCCGTTTCGGTGCTGATCATCGCCTGCCCCTGCGCGCTTGGCCTGGCCACACCCATTTCGATCATGGTCGGCGTGGGCCGCGGCGCGAGTGTGGGCGTGCTGATCAAGAGCGCCGAGGCGCTGGAGCGGTTCGAGAAGGTCGACACCCTTGTGCTCGACAAGACCGGGACCCTGACCGAAGGGCGGCCGTCGGTCACGGCGATCCAGCCGACTTCCGGGTTCGACGAGACCGAACTGCTGCGCCTGTCGGCCAGCCTTGAGCGGGGCAGCGAACATCCGCTGGCGGACGCGATCGTGTCGGCGGCGACCGAGCGCAACCTGACCCTGTCCGAAGCCACCGGGTTCGACAGCCCGGTCGGGCGCGGTGTCTCCGGCATGGTCGACGGGCGCCAGGTGGCGCTGGGCAACGCCCGGTTCCTGGGCGAGCTCGGCGTTGACGTCTCCGCCCTGGAGGCCGGGGCCGAAGCGCTGCGGGGCGACGGCGCGACCGCCATCTTCGTCGCGGTCGACAGAAAGGCGGCGGGCGTGCTCGGCATCGCCGATCCGATCAAGGCGACTACGGCCGAGGCCATCTCCGCGCTGAAGGCCGCCGGTCTGCGGCTGGTGATGATGACGGGGGACAATCGCACCACGGCCGCGGCTGTGGCCCGTCGGCTGGGGATCGACGAAGTCCAGGCCGAGGTACTGCCCGAGGACAAGGCCGCTGTTGTCGAACGCCTGCGTGCAGAAGGCCGCGTCGTGGCCATGGCGGGCGACGGGGTCAATGACGCGCCGGCCCTGGCCGCCGCCGACGTCGGCGTGGCCATGGGAGCCGGCTCGGACGTCGCCATCGAGAGCGCGGGTGTCACCCTGCTGGGTGGCGACCTTCAGGGCCTCGTGCGGGCGCGTCGTTTGTCAAAGGCCGTGATGGGCAACATCCGCCAGAACCTCTTGTTTGCCTTCGGCTACAACGCCTTGGGCATCCCCATTGCGGCAGGGCTGCTCTATCCGGTGTTCGGCTGGTTGCTGACTCCGGCCCTTGCAGCCCTGGCCATGGCCCTGTCGTCGGTCAGCGTGATCGCAAACGCCCTGAGGCTCCGGACGGTCCGGCTCCAGGGTCCCTAGGCGGGAAGACGGGATCCATCGCGCCTGCAACACCCGGTGTGCTTTCAGGGCAAGCTGGACAAGTCGAAGAAGCGGGCTTGGCGGCGGTCAAGCTGCGGCGCGGCGGTTTCAGACCCCCAGAATCCAGCCCTCTTCGTCCTGCACCTGCGCGACCAGGGCCTCATCGGTTCCCTTCTTCGGGCCGAAGGCTTTTGACAGATCGCCGCGCTCGTCCATCAGGGCGATGGCTTCGGCGGTGGTGCGGACCTGGGCCTGGTCCTTGAACTCGCCCTCGGCGACGGTGGTCGGCCACATCGAGGGCCAGACCTCGGCGACCAGCACCGACAGGGGCTCGACGTCGGCCGTGTCCAGCGCGCGCCAGCCGGTGCCGAGGGGCCAGACGGCGGCCGACGGACCGAGGCTTTCCAGCAGACGGCGCACTATAGGGATGCCGACCAGGGTCTGGCCGCCGACCGCCCCCGCGCCGTGCATCTGCCAGTTGGACTTGGGCTGCAGCTTTCCGCCCCGGATGGCATTTTCGGTGGCGCGGTACTCGGGGATGTCGGCCCCGGAGCCCGCAGGCGGCTTGGTCGTGGTCAGCCAGCGCTGCGCCTGTTTGGCCGGCGCGCCCCACAGCGGCCACGCCTCGTCGGTCATCAGCCGGTTCATCTTGGCCGCGATCTGGTAGCGGTTGTTGGTGTTGTCGTCCTTGTCGACGATGTTGGCGGCGACAAATTTCCACATCGCGGTCCACGGCGGCGTCTCCTTCAGGCCCAGCCGCGCAGTGGTGCCTACGGGATAGCCCAGCGAGAAGTCCACGCCGACCAGCACCCGGTCGCCGCGCTTCCGGTGCTCGGCCAGAATCGACTTCAGCAGGGCCTCGCCCTCAGATCGCGTCGCGACATTGTGGGTCTCGGTATAGAGGCGAAAGCGCACGTCGCGCTTGGCCACGCCGATCCAGACGGAGTTCTCGCCCAGTTTCTTGCCCTCGGCAGCGGTCCAGTCGGCAATGACATAGGCGTCGAACAGGCGGGCCACGGCGGGCTCCTTCAGGACAGGCGGAACAGGAGAGAGTGAAGGGCTTCTAGCGCCCGGTGGCCCGGGCCGAAAGGGGCGATCAGCCCTTCAGCAACGCTTCTATGTGCGACAGCCAGCGCCGGCCCAGCCGCATGGCCTCCGACGGGGATCCTGTCTGCAACGGGGCCCGGGCGTTCCACAGGGCCAGCTCGAACTCGGGATAGCGGGCGTCGGCGAACAGCAGCCGCAGGGTCACCAGCTCCGCATCCGGGGCCATGATGTCGAGCGCCTTGCGTGGCTCACCCCGCCGCACCCGGGCCACGACATGGCCGTCGACGATGACCTCGCCGCCGTCCACCTCGTCGAAGGCATAGACCAGGCCATGGGCTCCGCGATCCCACAGGACGGCGATCTGGCCACCGTCGAAATCGAGGCCCGCCGCCCGTCCCTCGGAGGCTGAGACGGCCTCGGCCTCGGCGACGGCCCCGAGGGATTTCAGCATGGCCCGGCGCAGCCTGCGCTCGGGCTCCATCCACCAGTTGAGGCCCAGGGCCGCGGTGGTCAGGGCGGCGGCCGCCAGCGCCACCAGCAGGATGACGCGCAGCGCCTCGTCCATCAGTCGGCCAGCTCGATCACCACCGGCACATGGTCCGAGGGCTTGTCCATGTCGCGCGCCTCGCGGTGGGTCTCGACGGCGACGAACCGGTCCGCGGCCTGGGGCGACAGCAGGTGGAAGTCGATGCGGATGCCATGGTCGCGTTGCCAGGCCCCGGCCTGATAATCCCAGAAGGTCCAGGTCCCCGGCGGCTGGTTCCCCAGTTCGCCGACCTCGTACAGGCCCAGCCCCTTCAACGCGCGGAAGGCGGCGCGGCTTTCAGGCTGGAACAGGGCGTCATCGGTCCACGCCGACGGGTTCCGGGCGTCCTCCGGCGTCGGGATGACATTGTAGTCGCCGCACAGGGTGAAGGCCTCTTCCTGGGCCAGCAGGATCCGGGCGTGGGCATTGAGCCGCGCCATCCACGCCAGCTTGTAGGCGAATTTCTCGGTGCCCAGCGGGTTGCCGTTAGGCAGATACAGCCCGCCGACGCGAACCGGGCGTGGGGCCTCTATCAAGGCTTCGATATAGCGGGCCTGTTCGTCGCCGTCGTCGCCGGGCAGACCGCGTCGCACGTCCGACACCGGGTATTTCGAAAGCAGGGCCACGCCGTTGTAAGACTTCTGACCGTGGGTCTCGACATTGTAACCCAGGCTCTCGAAGGCCTCGCGCGGGAACTTGTCGTCGACGGTCTTGATCTCCTGGAAACAGACCACGTCGGGTCTGGCCGCCTCCAGCCAGGCCAGGACGGTCGGCAGGCGGGCGTTGACGGAGTTCACGTTCCAGGTGGCGATGCGCATCGCCGGGAGCCTAGGCAGCGTCGCCCGGCGCGGCAAGCGCGCCGGGCGATCGTCGGCTTAAGGCTGGGCCGGGGCCGGGGCCTCCGGGACGATGGTCAGGCGGCAGCCGCCGCCGACGCGCTGGGCGGTCTCGCACGGATAGACCTGCTGCACCGCGAAGGCGGGGTCGAAGCGGACGATGACGCCGTTGCCCGCCCCGCATTTGGCCTCATAGAAGCTGCCGTTGGCGTTGGCCCCCATGTAGCGGCCCTCTGTGACGTCGCAGGCCTCGGCCTCGCTGCCGGTCAGACGGCCTTTCAGCGTCGCCGCCTGTTCAACTGCGGTCGAAAAGCGGCAGGTTCCGTTCTGGGTCACGATGACAGAGCATTCGGTCTTCTTCCAGCCGGCTGTCTCGCGCTCGAGCCAGAAGCCGTCGGTTCCGGTGCAGCCAACCTCGTAGACCAGGTTGTCGGCGTTGGACTTGCCGATGGAGGCTCCCTGATCGACGGGGCAGGCAATGCCCGCCTCGCTTGCATAGGCGGCAACGACGCGGACCACGTCAGTATTTTGCGGCATCAGGCACTGAGTGCCTACGTCGGCGGCGGGGTTGCGGCTGCGCTCGATCTCGGCCTGGCCGGCCAGCAGCACGCAGTCCGCAGCCTGGGGCGGCGTGGAGGCGATCAGGATATATCCGGGGCCCGTCGCGCAGGTCGCCTCATAGGTCATATGCTGTTCGGCGGTGACGCCCAGCAGATTGGCACCGGTCACCTGGCAGCCGACGCCGGCAGTCGTGGCGATGACCTGGGCGGCGGCATTCAGTTGCGCGGGTGTCGGGGGCGCGGGGGCGGCGGGCTGGCTGTTCCGGTTCTGGCGGGTTGGCCTGGAGCGTTGGTCGGCCGCGCGATCGTTCTGCTCGCGGATCGCCTGACCATCGGCGGAGTAAGCGGCTGTGCCGGCTCCGTCCTGGGCCAGCGCGGGAGAGGCGACGACGCCCGCCAGCGCGAGCGCTGCGCCGATCGCGGCGATGAGGGAGGATTTGAACACGACTGGACTCCTGGGCCGCCTCTGGGGTGTGGCAGAGCCTTGGCGGCGGTGCGGGGCGAGGTCAAGACCGGGATGTGGCCGAAGCTGGACGCACCCGCCCGCTTCCGCCTATGGTCGGCGCGTTGCGATTGGAGACGGACTTGGCGGACGGCGTCATAACCATTGAAGGCGAGATCGAGCCCGGAACCGACGGCCAGCGTGGCCTGTCCTATCCGCTGGGGCCCGCTCCGGCTCCGGGCGAAGCCATCGTGGCCGCGCCAGGTGTCCTGTGGCTGCGAATGCCCCTGCCAATGCAGCTCAACCACGTCAACGTCTATGCCATCGCCGACCGCGAGGGCTGGGCCATCGTGGACACCGGCATCCGCACGCCCGACGCTGTGGCGGGCTGGGAGGCCGCCCTGGCGGGCCCGCTGGGCCGACGACCGGTCACCCGCGTCATCTGCACCCATATGCATCCCGACCATATCGGCCTGGCCGGTTGGCTGTGCGAACGGTTCGACGCCCCCCTGCTGATGACCCAGCTGGAGTATGTCACGGGACGGATGCTGGTCTCGGACACGGGCCCGGCCCCGGAATCCGGCGCGATCTTCTGGCGCGCCGCCGGCTGGTCCGAAGAGCAGATTGAGGGCTACCGCACCGGCTATGGCCGTTTCGCCAAGGGCGTCGCGCCCCTGCCGGCCGGCTATGTCCGGCTGAGCGCCGGCACCGTGCTGTCGATCGGCGGCGACGACTGGACCATCGTCATCGGCAATGGCCACAGCCCCGAGCACGCCTGCCTGTGGCGCAAATCGGACGACGTCCTGATCTCGGGCGACCAGATCCTGCCGCGTATCTCGTCCAACGTCTCGGTCTGGCCGACGGAGCCGCTGGCCGATCCGCTGCAGGACTGGATGACCTCGCTGGAGCGGCTGGGCGACCTGCTGTCTGCCGACACCCTGGTCCTGCCCGGCCATGGCGAGCCGTTCACCGGCGTCCTGCCGCGCATTGAGGCGCTGGCCCGCGGCCACCGGGTATCGCTGAAGAGACTGGAGCGCACGCTGCGCACGCCCCGCCGCGCCGTCGACATCTTCGGCACCCTGTTCGCCCGTCCGGTGGACGGCGGCCTGCTGGGCATGGCCACGGGCGAGGCCATCGCCCATCTGAACTATCTGGCCGGTCAGGGCCGCGTGCGTCGCGACCGCGACGCCGCCGGCGTGGACTGGTGGAGCCTGACAGAAACGGAGACCACCGCATGAGCGACCCCATCCGCCCTGACTCGGTCCGTATCGACCTGTCCGACGGCGTTCTGACTGCCACCCTGGCCCGGCCGGAGAAGAAGAACGCCATCACCCAGGCCATGTATTCGGTGCTGGCCGAAGCGACGCGCCGGGCGAAGACCGACGATGCCGTGCGGGTGCTGATGTTCAAGGCCGACGGCGACAGCTTTTCGGCCGGAAACGACATCGCCGACTTTATCGCCCTGGGGTCGCAGGGTGGCGGCCAGGTGGTCGACGCCCCGGTGTTCCAGTTCCTCAAGGCCCTGGCCGAGCTGGACAAGCCGGCTGTGGCCGCCGTGCGTGGCCGCGCCGTCGGCATCGGCCTGACGCTGCTGCTGCATTGCGACATGGTGGTGGTGGCCGAGGACGCCCTGCTGTCAGCGCCCTTCATCAACCTGGCCCTCGCGCCCGAGGCGGCGTCCTCGCTCCTGCTGCCGCAGGTACTTGGCCACCAGCGCGCGTTTGAGATATTCGCCCTGGGTGAGCCGATCGACGGCCGTACCGCCCTGGCCTGGGGTCTGGCCAGCCGCGCCGTGCCGGCGGCCGAGGTCGACGCCGTCGCCGACGGTCTGGCGGCGAAACTGGCCACGCGGGCGCCCAACTCCCTGAAGAAGACCAAGCGGCTGATGCGCGATGCCGAGGCCCTGTGGGCCCTGATGCAGCGCGAGGGCGAGGCCTTCGGCTCGCAGATGTCCAGCCCCGAGGCCATGGAGGCCTTCATGGCGTTCAGCCAGAAGCGCGCGCCGGACTTCTCGAAGGCGGGGTAGCCACTCTCCCTTCGTCATCCTTCGGCAAGCCGAACTGGCAGGGCCGCCTTGATCCCGCCGCCCGATGCCCCTAGGTGCGCGCGCCATGTCCGCCGTCTCCGTCCAGTCCAGCCCCGTCCGCATCACGCCGGAGACCGCCGCCGACCGGGCTGAGGCCGAGGCGCTGGTTCTGTCTGCCTTTGGCCCCGGCCGCTTCGCCAAGACGGCCGAGCGACTGCGCGAATCCGCGACCATGGCCGCGGCGTTCATCGCGCGCGAGGACGGCCGCGCGGTCGGTTCGGTGCGCCTGTGGTCGATCACGATCGAGGGTCTGGACGCCCTGTTCCTGGGCCCCATTGCTGTGGCCGAGGATGCGCGTCGGGGCGGGCTGGGGGCCGATCTGGTCGGAGCCTGTATCGCAAAAGCGCAGGCCCGCAGCGTGGCCGGCGTCCTGCTGGTCGGCGATCAGCCCTATTTCTCGCGCTTCGGGTTTGAGCCCGCGCCCGGCGTCCGCCTGCCCGGACCGGTCGATCCGCGCCGGGTGTTGTGGCTGCCCATCAGGGGCGTTGCCCCGGCAGGACTGGCCCTTCCGGCCTGAGCGGGCCCCATTGCCGCTCATCCCGGCGAAAGCCGGGACCCAGCGCCTTGGGCGAATCTTGCCTTGGTATCGGACCCGAAAGACGATCCGACGCAGTTGCCAGCCATGAAAGAACTGGATCCCGGCTTTCGCCGGGATGAGCGGAAGGGTCTAGGGTCCGGTTTTACAATTATGACCCGGTTTGCACCTCAATCATGACCGCCCCCGAAACCCCTTCAGGACTCGCTGCCGTCACCGCAGCCGCCAAACAGGGCCTCCGTTCCACCGATGGGTCGCGCGGCCTGCCGCCGGTCCATCTGTGGCATCCGGCCCATTGCGGCGACATTGACATCGTCATTCGCGCCGACGGCACCTGGATGCACGAAGGATCGCCCATTGGGCGCGCGGAACTGGTGCGGCTGTTCTCGACCGTGCTGCGGCTCGATCCCGACGGCTATCATCTGGTCACGCCGGGCGAGAAGATGCGGATCTCGGTCGAGGACCTGCCGTTCCGCGCCGTGGCCCTGCGCCGTGACGGCGACGGACTGGTCTTTGCCACCGACGTCGGCGACGAGGCCCGGGCGGGGCCGGACCACGCCCTGAGCGTCGAGACCAACCCCCAGACCGGCGAGCCGGCCCCGCGCATCCATGTCCGGGCAGGGCTGGAGGCGCGCATCGCCCGGTCCGTCTTCTACGATCTGGTCGAGATGGCCGAGGTGCGGGAGGGTCAGCTGGCGGTGCGGTCGGACGGGATCTGGTTCCCGCTGGGTCCGCCCGGGGCTGGCGTCGCATGAGTCTGGTGACACTCAGGGAGCGGCTGGTCGAGCGGCTGGCCCCGGTCGAGGGCTGGCGGGGGGAGACGCGCGCGGCGCGGTCCGACTTCGACCTCAACCCCGGCGCGCCCCGGTTGCATGACAGCCCGTTGAAGCCGGCAGCGGTGCTGATTCCCGTCATCGCCGAAGCCTGCGGAGCCTCGGTCCTTCTGACCCGCCGCGCCGACAGCCTGGCGCGCCACACCGGCCAGATCGCCTTTCCCGGCGGACGGCTGGATCCCGGCGAGACGGCGGCCGAGGCCGCGCTGCGCGAGGCGCGCGAGGAGGTCGATCTGGATCCCCTGTCCGTCACCGTTCTGGGTCTGTCGGAACCCTATGAGACCGGCACCGGCTATCTGGTCACGCCTGTGATCGGCTGGATCGAGCGCCTGCCGCCGCTGACCGCCTCGCCCGACGAGGTGGCCGAGGTGTTCCAGGCCCCGTGGGACTTTCTGATGGACCCGTCCAATCACAGCCGTGACCACCTCGAGGCACCGCCCGGCGTCAAACGCTGGTTCTGGGCCATGACCTGGAACGAACGCTACATCTGGGGGGCCACCGCGGGCATCATCCGGGGCCTGCGCACGCGGCTCTATGGCGACGAGGCCGACCTGCCTGCCGCCGCCGCCGAGGACGCGGCGTGAGCGCGCGGCTTCGGGGTCAGGCCTGGCTGGACGACCCGGCCACGGCCGCCGTTTTCGACGCGCTGGAGGCCGTCGGCGGCCCCGACTGCGCCCGCTTCGTCGGCGGCAGTATCCGCAACGCCCTGGTCGGCCGGCCCGTTGATGACATCGACATCGCCACGCGGCTGTTGCCCGAGCAGTCGATGGCGGCGCTGCAGGCGGCGGGGATCAAGGTCGTCCCGACCGGCCTCGCTCATGGCACCGTCACAGCGGTCTCGAACCGTCGCCCGCACGAGATCACCACCCTTCGCCGGGATGTGGAGACCGACGGTCGCCGCGCCGTGGTCGCCTTCACCGACGACTGGGCCGGGGATGCCGCACGCCGCGACTTCCGCCTGAACGCCCTCTACGCCGACCGGACGGGAACGATCTTCGATCCGACGGGGGAGGGGGTGACCGACGCCCTTGCCGGCCGTGTCGTCTTCGTCGGCGATGCGAACACCCGGATCCGGGAGGACTATCTGCGCATCCTGCGCTTTTTCCGCTTCTTCGCCTGGTATGGCCGCAGCGACCCGGACGCCGAAGGCCTCACCGCCTGCGCCGCCCACGTCTCGGGCCTGTCACAGCTCTCGGCCGAGCGGGTGTCCAGGGAGCTGATGAAGCTGCTGGCCGCGCCCGACCCCCGGCCGGCGGTCAGGGCCATGCGCGACGCCGGTATCCTGGCGCAGCTGCTGCCGGTGGCGGTCGACCCGGCGGCCTTCGAAGCCCTGGTCGATCTCAACGACGACCCGGTCCTGCGCCTGTCGGCGCTGCTGCCGGACGATCCAGCGGCAGTACTGCAGGCCACCCGTGGTCTGCGCCTGCCCCGGGCCGTCGAGGCCCGTCTGACCGCCGCCGCCCAAGGGCCGCTCGACCCCGACACGCAGGCCCGAAGCCTGCGGGCGCTGATCTACCGGCAAGGCGCGCAGACGGTGCGCGATCGGCTGATCCGCGGCTGGGCCCGTCAGCCCGATCAGGCAGACGCCGCCCGCGCCGCCCTGTCGACCGTCGACACCTGGCCGGTCCCGCGTCTGCCCGTCGGCGGTCGCGAGCTCGCGCGTCTGGGGGTCGAGCCCGGGCCGGAGACCGGACGCCTGCTCAAGGCCTTCGAGGACGGCTGGATCGCGGACGACTTCCCCGCCGCCGGTCCCCCCGACCGGCTCAGGGCGCTGGTGGAGGGTTCGCGCGGACAAACCGGGTGATGACCGGCCGGTGGTCGGAGCCGGTGTCGAGCCCAAGCCGCCGCTCGACCAGGGCCAGCTCCGGCGAGCGATAGACCTGATCGATCGTGATGGCGGCGAAGGCGGGCAGGTCGGCCGGCCAGGTCCCCGGCCAGCCCGGCGCGGGGATCAGTCCACCGTCGGCCCGGATTTGCCGTCCGATCCGGGCGCTGGAGACGCTGTTGAAGTCGCCCGCCGCGATCAGCGGCCCGGGCGTGGCCCTGGCCCAGTCCGCCAGCCCCTGCGCCTGCCGGATCTGTCCCCACTGGAACTGATAGGGCCAGGGCCGCGTCATGTGCACGCCCGCGACCGTCACCGGCCCCATGGCGGTTTCCGCCCGCGCGGCCACGACGGAGAGCTCCGCGATCTTCAGGTTCAGGTCAACCAGCGGGCGCCGGCCGGCGATCACCGACCGGACCACGCCGCCGGCCTGATCGAGCGGAGGCGTCACGACCCGGTAGGGGTAGCTGGCCAGGATCCGGTCCAGGGCGGGGGTCACGGCCGGGCCGACCTCGACCAGCACGACCAGATCGGCCTCAGAGGCCTGAACCGACCGGGCGATGGCCTCCACATCCTCGTTGTCCCGGTGCAGATTGGCCGAATACAGGGTGACGCCGGGGCCGTCCGGCGCGCCCTCGCCACGCGGCGGGGCCCACTGGGCCGATCCGGCGATCAGCACCAGCGCGGACACCGCGACCGCCCCCAGAAGGACCGCACGCAGCCGGGCCGCCGCCGCCGCTGCCACGACCGCGACCGCCACCATCAGGGCGGGAGCGGTGAACTGGGCCACGAGATCGACCCAGCGATGCCCGATCCCGCTCAGTGCTGCGCCGGCGATGACCAGCGGGGCCGCGAGCAGCAGCCCCAGCGCCACGGTCAGCATGATTCGCGCAGGCGACAGGGCGCGATCCTCCACAGGCTCTTGCATCGTTGTTGAACACAGGGCGTTGTGGCGCGTTGACCAGTCGCTGCCGGGGAGAGCGAAATGGCGAAGCGGTCCATCGGGGATATCGAGAAGATCTGGTCCAATGTCGAGGGCGTCAAGAAGCTCTCCGACCGGGCGGTGGGCTTTGGTCCGTTCGGCGTCGGACTGGATGGCCTGCTGACCTGGATTCCCGTGGTCGGCACGCTCTACAGCGTCGGGGCCGGCGGCTGGTTGCTGCTGCAGGCCGCCAGGGCGAAGGCCTCGCCCGGCACCGTTCTGCGCATGACCGGCTATCTGGCGGTCGATGTGGTGACCGGCGAGGTCCCGATCGCCGGCGATGTCGTCGACTTCTTCTTCCCCGGCCACCTGATGGCGGCCAAGGCCCTGCAGAAGGACATCGAGAGCACTCACTGGGTCGAGGCGAACGAGGGCGAGGCCCGCGCCTCGGGCGAGCACGAACGCCATCTCACGGCCATGCGCGCTGATCCGAACAAGCGGCGGGTCGTTTATCTGCACG
>Ga0105047_10005293_pt1 | contig 22226 bp, 19 predicted proteins | sample MAT04_FD_78384 | JGI IMG/M metagenome (GOLD analysis project Ga0105047, IMG submission 78384) | Freshwater microbial communities from Lake Fryxell liftoff mats and glacier meltwater in Antarctica - MAT-04 (megahit assembly) | ecosystem: Environmental > Aquatic > Freshwater > Ice > Liftoff... | reverse complement strand
CAAAGTGGTTTATTGCACTTGGGTATCTTTCTTCCTTGATTTATTTGATAGCCCAAACAGAATTATTTGAAACAGTAATTCCATCTTTTCCCGTTTGGAATTTAGCAGGTTTTTTAGGAAGTACCCTTTGGCTAATTTGGCTATTAACATTAGGTATTAAATTGCAGAAGGTTCAAATTGCTTGACAGGAAAGCAAGATATAACAATTAAGTTCTCGTCCTGGTAAACCCGCTACTCCGATGTATTAAAAAATCAAGGACAAAGAAGATTGTACGCAGCACTTTTTCTTTAGATCAGTCGGCAATACAAAGAAATATATCCATTTCTTTCAGCTTGAAACAAAAAATAATTACTCAGGCTAGGAAGGAATGAATTGTGGATATTCATAAAAATTATAAAACATAACAAATAAATCGATTTGAAAGACCAACATAAACTAATTGCAGACTGCACAAAACAACACCTCCGTATTGATGAATTGAAAAAGTAGAAACTAATACAATTTCTCTTTGTTACTGCCAGAAATACTAAATCATCAAAATGGTTCCTTCTAAATTTTTTGAGACCCTTTATCAAAAACTTCTTTCAGACAAAACCAAAGAGAGAAGCGAAAGGGCTATTTTATCAATAGCTATTGCAAGTTTCATTATTCACCTTGCGATTATTTACTTGGTGGATTTTGGCATTATTTCTCTAAATGAATCTTCAGACCTACTCAACAATCCTATTGCGGCTATTTATACGCCTTTCTCGTTTATACTGCTCTATGAAGTATATCTTTTGATATATTATTTGCCAAAATCATTTACCACCTATATTAGTAAGCAATATGAAATTATGACACTGATTATAATTAGAAGATTGTTTAAGGACCTTTCTAATTTAACACTCACTACTGACTGGTTTGATATAAAATATGACTTGCAATTTACTTACGATTTGGCCACATCAATACTGATGTTTTTTCTTATCTACCTATTCTACCTACAAAGTAAAATTAGATATCATATCGTAGGGTTGAATAAAATCCAAATAGTCGCTACTTCAAGATTTGTAAAAATTAAAAAAGGCCTGGCCACATCTCTAGTACCTGTATTTATTTTACTTGCAGTTTATTCCTTTGTAAGCTGGTTTATAACGATTATTGATCCCGGAGAAAATACCATTAATTCATTTGCGGATATCAATAATATCTTTTTTGAGCAATTTTTTACTATTTTGATTTTTGCAGATGTTTTTTTATTATTGTTTTCCTTTTTTCTGACTGATGAATTCCACAAAGTGATAAGAAATTCAGGCTTTATCATCTCTACTATCCTGATCAGGATGTCCTTTTCAACAAGTGGATTGTTAAATAATTTATTGATTTTATGTGCTATTATTTTTGGTCTCTTAATCATCATTGTTCATAATAAATTTGAAAAGCAAATTGCATTAGAAAAAAATGAAGCCAAAATAACAGAGAATCAATATACCGCAAAGAAATGATTGCGGAGTACCTAAACACCGATTTGAAAGAAGGTAATAACGTAGAAGCAAATATTGCAATTGGACATATTACCAAAGCAATAAGAATGACTCAAATATGCTAAGAAAAGAAATTAAGATGACCAAGTTTATATAAAACTTTGTCGCATGGAGCCGATCTCCAATTTGCAACTATAATGAAAGTTATAAAAACAATTGTATGACAAATTCAAGTGAATCCAATATCTTCTTAAATAAATGACGCAATTATTTCTTAAATATTTCCTTGCATAAAGATCTTTTTTGTAAAAAAAAAGCTATAACAGAATAAATATTTATAAGGATTGTAGCTTTTTCCTGATTTCATACTTTTCAAAATAATAAGCCAAAATACATATCATCACCAAAGATGGTAATAAATTTTCCAAACTAATTTCGCCCAGCTTTAGCAAAAGAATGGAGATTCCTATTATAAGCACACCACCTACAGCACTGACACTATCCTGAACATTTTGACTGAAAATATGCTTTAGTCTGAATGCCAGCATTGTCAGCCCTCCCTGAAATATCAGCATAGGTATAATAGAAAACAATACTCCGATACCGTAGGTGGATGCCAATGCAATAGATGAAAAACCATCCAGCATAGATTTTACGTAGAGCAGCTCCCTTTTGTTTTGAAGACCTTCTTCCAATGCACCTACTATGGTCATGGATCCCACACAAAATAGTAGAAATGCGGTGATCAACCCTTCAGAAAATTGCGAATCACCATTGCCAATCCAAAGTTTCAAACCATCTGATACATCATTAAATATCAAATCTACTCTTACCAATTGACCTATAATGGCACCTATGATCAGACTAAACATAAATACAAGCAAATATCCATCAGGCAGGCGAAGTGCCATTTTGATGCCAATCAACAACGTACCTAATCCTACCGCCTGAAATACAATGGCCTGAATATCCTCTGAGAAAAATTGTTTCAACCATAACCCAATCAGGCTTCCGATTGTTACTGTTAGCATATTGACTAATGTTGCTTTGGGCCAGTTCATGTTTTGGATGATTAGATGGTACAATAATAAGTGATTTTGGCCAATTGACCAATAAAATACATTTATGTTCAGAAGAATCATTATAAGAGTTTTATTATCTCCGTTTGCACTGCTATATGGATTTATCATATCCTTTGTAAATCTTTCATACGATATTGGATTACTGAAAGCATCAAAATTTAGTGTGCCTGTCATTGGGATCGGAAATTTAAGTATAGGCGGTGCCGGAAAAACCCCGCATATCGAATATCTGATAGAAATGCTCAAAGATTATATAGATATTGCAACACTGAGCCGGGGATACAAAAGACAAACCAAAGGATTCAGATATGTACAGCACCATGATACCGCCTTGACCGCAGGTGATGAACCACTCCAATACAGAAGAAAGTATCCGGACATAGTAGTATCCGTATCTGAAAGCAGAGCATATGCGATACCTCAGATACTACAGCAATATCCAAAAACGCAGGTTATTCTTCTGGATGATGCCTTTCAGCATAGGAGTGTAAAACCTGGACTCAATATATTACTTACTCCATATGATATGTTGTTTACAGATGATTATTTGCTGCCGGCGGGAAGACTTAGAGAATGGAGATCCGGATATAAGCGGGCAGATATTATCATTGTTTCAAAATGTCCCGCTGTCATGGATATTTCAGAAAAAGAAAGTATAATTAATGCCATACGTCCCGCAAAATATCAGCGTACATATTTTTCGTATTATGAATATGGATATCCTTATAATTTTTTTCAAACTTCACAAAGGATTTCAATAGATAAGGAACTGGATGTCATTTTGCTTAGCGCTATAGCAAATACTGACTATCTGCTGCAATATCTGGATGACAATGTAAAGTCTGTCAGTGAAATAGAGTATGAAGATCATCATCTGTTTGATCATCACGACATTGAAAAAATATTAAAGGTATTTCATAATCATAACAGTCAGAGGAAGCTGATACTTACGACTGAGAAAGATGCTATGAGGCTTGAAATACACAAAGAAACCCTTTTGGCCAACAAAGTTCCTGTCTATGTTTTACCCGCAAAGGTAAAGTTTCACTATGGTGAAGGAAAGGTTTTTGAAGATGATGTCAGAAAGTTTCTTTTGGATTTTGAAGTATAAGATATATTTAATTTTACTTTGTTAACTTACCTTTTCTTTAGATATCAAATCTCAAATTTGCCGATTTTGTTTTGAAATTTTAATTTATAGGGACGGACTTAGTCCTGAAATCTTTGTAAAACAGTATGCTAAATCACGTTTATAAGGGGCGTAGCCCTGTGATCTTTAGATGTCAGAGCTAGGTCCCTTGAGAATTTGATGTTAATTTTTATTACAAAGATGTCAGAGCTACGCTCCTTTTTGTTGGATTTTTATACTTAACAAAGTAGAATTAATATACAAATTGAATGAATACTGTTACTTTTGCATCAGACTGCAATAAATGTTAACGCTGAAGTAAATCAATTCATGGAATTCGGGTTTTTAAATGTGATGCAAATTGCCGGAGCTGTAGGTATTTTTATTTATGGCATGAAGCTCATGAGTGAGGGAATCCAAAGGGCCGCCGGAAACCAACTGAGAAATACGCTCAGCAATCTGACCAATAATAAATGGCTGGGATTTTTGACCGGATTTATAGTCACAGGACTGATACAATCTTCTTCCGCTACCACCGTAATGATCGTTAGTTTTGTAAATGCCGGCTTGCTTTCCGTGGTACAATCTGCCGGTCTTATCATGGGTGCAAATGTCGGTACAACAGTGACGGGGTGGTTGGTTTCCTTATTTGGTTTCAAAGTGAGTCTTATTGAATATTCAGTACCGCTTTTTGCCATCGGAGTACCTATGCTTTTTGTGTACAAAGCAAAAATGAAATATTGGGGTGAATGTATCATTGGATTTTCACTTATATTTTTAGCTCTTGGGTTTTTAAGGGATGCCGTTCCTGAGTTTACGGAACAATCATTACTTTTTGAATGGTTAAAAGATTTTACCCAAAACGGGATCTGGTCCAGGTTGTTTTTTGTTTTGGTGGGCATTGTCATTGCTTTTTTTGTGCAATCTTCCAGTGTGGCGATGGCTATTACCTTGACCATGTGTGCTCAAGGATGGCTGCCGTTAGAGATCGCAGCTTCTCTTATTTTGGGAGAGAATATTGGTACCACTTCTACTGCCATGATTGCATCTTTAATCGCAAATAAAGAAGCCAAAACAACGTCCCGAGTTCATTTTTTATTTAATTTGATCGGGATGATATGGATGGTATTGATATTGCCATGGTTCTTACTTTTGTTGTCATCCTTCCTTAATTTTGCGTTTGGGACAGTTGACATTTACAATAATCACCTTGACATGACCATAGGATTGTCTGCTTTTCACACTGCATTTAATCTGATAAATTCATTGATACTCATCAATTTTATAGTTCCATTGTCAAAATTGGCTTCGATCGGTTTGCAAACTGAAGAGACTTATTCCATCGTAAAAGACAAAACAAGAATAAAATTTTTAGAAAATACCGGAAATATGCCCGAAATGGCTACGATCCAGTTGCAAAAAGAAACTAAAAAATTTGGGGAAATAATTGCTGCTATGTCAGCTTCGTTTAAAGAAATTATCAATACCACAGATATTAAAAAACAGCAAAAACTAATTAAAAAAACCAAACAGTATGAAGAACTCACAGACCAACTCGAAGTTGAGATCACGGAGTATATCACACTTTTATCCAAGGAGGAAATGACTTCTCAGACAAGCTTGATTCTAAGGTGTATTTTAAATGTTTGTAATGATCTGGAAAGAATTGCAGATATTTACTTACAATTATCCATTGTCTTGCAAAAAAAAATAGAAGAAAACATATATTTTATACCTGAGCAGAGAGAAAAAATTAATGAGCTGGCATCGTTAGTGGAAGAAGCCATCAGAATAATGAACGAAAATCTGTCTGTTTCAGATTACAGAAGTGTTAAAAAGTTTCAGGCGGTAAAATTTGAAAAATTGATCAATCAGTGCAGGGATAATATGCGGGAAGAACATCTTAATCGAATGGGGCAGCCTGATTACAATATAAAATCGGCTATGGTGTATAATAATGTATTTCAGTCTTTGGAACGAATCGGTGATCATGTCATAAATGTAACGGAAGCCGTAGTAGGTGAAATTTAGTTTTAATGATATTGGCTTTCTAAAATTTTTAATTTAATCTTCGAGCGACAACACACCACTTGTCTGATTGGTAAAACTTGAACCTGGCGCAATGATAATTTCATTTCCTGATATATTTCTTATGGTGACATTTCCTGCATTAATCATACTACCAAAATTATAAAATCCGGTACTTAGGCCATTATTTACGTTACTATCAATGATAAGTATTCCGGTATTTGACAATAAACCGGCTACATTGTTTGAAAGTGATCTTACTCCTGAATACGCAATAGAAACAGTACCTATGCTATTATTATAGATAGTGCCGGAGTTACTTATACCAAATAAGGCATTGTCAAGTATATTTTGGATGGAAATAGTTCCGTTATTTGTTATGCTTCCGGAGTTTATAAGGTTCAACCCGTGATGTATGGTCATGAAGGCATTGGACCGTACTTCAAGATTTATACTTGGCTGAATATTGACAGACCTGGCTACCGCTGTTTGTCCTGATTCAATAATAATACGGATGCCGTTTGCACCTGAAAGTATCACATTCTGACATCTTTGTGGAACCACACCTAGACTCCAGTTTGATGATGTATGCCAGAATCCCGTATTTGCTATCCAGGTATTCGTCACAGGATTTGTGATGTCATCTATCAGCCCATTGCAATTATTGTCCTTTGTATCGCAGAATTCAGGATTGCCGGGAAAAATGGAGTTGTCATCATCATTACAATCGCCCAAACCCTGACAAAAACTATCATTGTCTTCATCACCACCATCACCTGTAATACAATAAGTACTAAAAGAAATATTTCCTGCAAGATTTGGGTTGTTGGAAAAATTAAATGATTTTTGACAAAATACTCCATAACCAGATGGTATACATCCACTTAGGTTATTATTATTGACATAAATCAAACTTAGATTTATAGCAGTAAGTGATACAGGCAATGGTCCGGTCAGAAGATTGCCATCCAGATACAAGTTTTTTAATGTCGGAATACTACCCAGATTGGTAGGTATGGGTCCGGTAAAATCATTATTGCCCAGATCAACCGTGTTTAAAAAGCCAAACGAATTAAAAAAAGTAGGAATATTGCCAGTAAGGTTATTGCCGTACAGTCTGAGCGTATGCAAATAGCTAATATTGGACAATGAACCCGCTATATTATTGGCGGTAAGATTATTGGAAGAAAGATTTATAGTACTTACCCTTCCCAGCTCATTGCAGGATATACCGTACCAGCTACAAACGTTACAATTAGTGCCGGCTGCACCATTTTGCCAGCCACTCTTATTGATCCAGGAAGGACCCGCAGTGGCATTGTAAAATCCTACTAATGCAGCGAAATCCGGATGGCACGATACAGACGCATGATAAGCACAAATATTAAAAGTACCTTCGTTGTTACTGCCATAATCCACCAGCCTGACAAAAACTACTTCACCAGGCGGCCGACCTGTAAGGGTAAGCAATGCATGACTTTGTGCTCCCGTATTATCATCACATCCAAGATAAGACAAAGAAGTACAAATACCTGAATAAGCCTGAATAATTACATCCGTCAATCCTCCCGATGTCTGTGATGTTTCGATGGTAACACTACCCGAAGGTGGTATAATAACCTTAAACCATACATCATTGCTGGCCCCTGAACTGCCGCAAGTAAATGTTGGCAATCCACTGGGCGTTGCATTTTGATTTGTAAAAGTGTAATTGCTGCAGCTATTGGTTACCGGCAGATTTATAGCATCTACACAGTTGTCATTGATGTTTGAAAGACCATTGCAAGAAGTGCCTGTGCTACAATTGGCATAAATAAATTTTTCATACAATACCTGTCCTGCAATTGCTCCAAATCCGTGATTGAGATTAATACCAACGCCCCCGATCAAATTGCATTTACTCATAATGGTGCCTCCTCCTGATGGTAAAATAGGATTTGCAACATTATAGCAAGCTGTCCCTTCCGGAGTTTCTTGATTATTGGTAGCATGCACATTCCCACAATCGTCGATTTGTACCAGAGTATTATTCCACACACATGCATGAGTATGCCTCAGACCAAGTACATGGCCCATTTCATGGGCTACTACATAAGCATTATAAGAGTAATTTTGTTGGATGGTATTGTTTGCTGAAAGGCTCGTGCTGACACATTGCGGCCCGGGATATGAAGGATAGGTGTTACAAAAACCACCTATTCCATTGGCAATTCCTCCGCCCAATGGTCTGGTCGTAAGGAGGTGTGCTATACGTCCATTATAATTATTTTGGAGTGTATTTACAAATTGATCTTTGATTGCGACAATATCATTGGATGAAGCATAAGGATCCGGTAAAGTATTCCTGATAAAAATCTGACTCAATACCAAAGGAACATCATGAACAGCATAGATTGTCGAAACATTCAGAAATAAAGCATTTACCCAATTGGTGGTTGCAGTAGTGTTAACCAATTGTAAAAAAGTGTGACGATCAACTTCCATATACACTTGCAGGCAATTGCCAGACCTTGCTCCTGATGTATAGTGATGGCTTATGGAGTGATCATTTATGGAAGTTTCATCGTTGTTAAGACAGTTATGTCCTACATGATCATCTTTACTGAAAGTGCCCTTGTATTTGCCATTTTCGGTTTGATATATTTCAAAATTCCCTTCATCAGACGCGATCAGATACTGAAGCTTTCCGTTAGTAATGGAAAGTGTCGCCCAGCTATAGGCATCTCCCACTATGTACCCTCTGTAAAATATGGACGGGTTGATGTCCGGGTATATTTCCTGACCATCACTTGTGTTTACGCGAAAATCAGAAGTATGTATTACTACTTGTTCCAATGCAAGTTTAAGTCTTTTATTATTTACCGTAAGATTTTGGGTAAAGAATGACGGTCTGTTTTTTACGAGCGTTTCCAATGATTTTTGCGATACTTCATAGAAGTCGCCATTCAAATTAAAACTATTTTTGTTTTCTTTCTTGTCTGCCAGATGTAGTAAAAAATCGGAATTTTTATCTGGATGTAAATTTAGTTTTCGCTCAATAGTTTTGATATAGCTTGACTTTGCCATCTTTAAAATACTTTCATTTCTCTGACCAAAAAGTAGAGAAGAAAATAACAAAAAGATAGAAACAGCAAGATAGGAGAATGCACCTGAGTTCATACATTGGTTTTTACAATATTATTATACTTAAAAAATACTGTAAATAATTGGGATATGATTTTGAAACGGTTCAAGTGGTAATTACCCTACCAAATACAAGGTTCATTTACCAAATCTTTTCGACAGAAGTATTTTTCACCCACTGACTCCATTTTTTATTATAAGTATGTATTTTATTTGTGTTACTGCCTGACTTATCAGTTATTTCGTATCCTTCGTTTACCCATTCGAAGATACTGCCGTAAAGATTGTACACTTTTTTGAAGCCTTCCTTTTTAAGTTTGGTAGCTATTTTTTCGCTTCTGTACCCAATGGAACAATAGACAATAATCTTACTTTCTTTTGATAGGTCATTTACGGTACTTATTGAAAAATTGTCATATCCTATAAATCTTGAACCTGAAATATGTGAAACCTGGTATTCATCAAATTCACGGGCATCCAAAAAAATGAAATTTGATTTATTGATGTAAGCATCTTTTACATTGATTACCGGTGCCGTATACGATAAATAACTATCTACTTTTTTGTCAAAAGCAGGATCTCCACAGGACGCCGTTTTTATATATTGGGCTGATACACCTGACGCTGTCAAAATTAGCGAAAAGATGAGATTTTTTTTTAAAACTTCCTTCATCTGTTTATTTTTTATATAATTTTTATGCCGATTTCATTCATATATATATTTTTCAACAGATTTTTTCCGGACCTGTTCCTACTTTATCCCTGATTATCCTACCTTCATTACAGTAAGGTTTCAATTCATCCTGTATAAACGTATTGACCTGATTTTCAAATTCATCAGGATATAAGACATGTACATTTGGACCAGCATCGAGCGTAAAAAAGACAGGAATCGATGTTTGCTCTCTGAAATGCTTTATCTTTTTGATGACGCTTAATGTACCCTCTTCCATAAGAATATACGAAGGATCTGAACACATCATCAAGGCATGTAGCGTCATAGCTTCATCTTCTGCAATCTTTCCAAATTCCGAAATATTACCATGCTTTAAGGCCGATATAAGTGACCTCATACGTTGATTTGCCTGCTTATATCTGACCGGGGCAAATGGGTTGCCTTCCATAAGATTGTGACCTGCGGTGGATGAAACACTTTTTTCTCCTGCACTTATGATGAGGATGTCATCGTGAAATGATTTAAACACAGGATGAATATGATGACCGATGCTGATGCCATATTCATCTGATGCATCAAGTATGTCTTCATGCTGACCCCATACTGCCATCTCCGGATAAATCGATCTGCATGCACTGCCGCTGCCCAATCGGGATACTTCAGAAGCTTTCCTGAAGAAATCATCATCAAATTCGATTTTGCCTTTTAGCTGATTTTCTAGATCACATAAACAAAGTGCAAGTGCTGACATACCTGATGCAGATGATGCAATGCCACTGCTATGGGGAAACGAATTGCTTGTATCTACATGGATAGAATATTTTTTAAGAAATGGTAAATATTCATCACAAATACTATTTAAAAACTTTTCAACTCTTGCTGAAAATGTCAGATTTGCTTTGCCATTAAAAACAAAATCCAAATCAACCTTACCTGTTTCGTTTTCATCTTTGATGGTTACAAAAGTTCTTGTTGCTGCGGTACTCAATGTAAAACTTACCGAAGAATTGCGAGGTAGCTGCTTGCTGTGTTTGCCCCAATATTTAATTATTGCAATATTTGATGGGCTTTCCCAGCCTGCTTTTATTGGATCACTTGGCATTTCTGTTGAGTTTGACATATTTCAAGCTGGTTTCATTTTCTATCCGGTATGACACATCAAAATCCTGAAGCACTGCATCCAACACAAGATATTGCCCTCTGTTGTATCCTTCCTTCAGATCATAGCTGTACAATTTTGAAAAAGCATTCCAGTAGAAAGCTTTAAATCCCCCTTTAAGATCTTTGATCATATTGTAAATAGGCTGCCCGGTTTCTTTTTCAATCATCTTGATCATGATTTTTCCTTGCAGTTTAGTAAGATTGGTCAATGGTTCTTCAAATTCTTTAGTAAGCTGCTCTTCCAGTTCAGCAATTTTCTTTTTTTTCTCTTTTTTGCTCAAATGCTGAGAAACATACTCTAGCTCCCTGAATATTCTGATGGCTTCTTTTGCATATGGATATACTTTGGCTGCGTAATTTCTGAAACGCTCATATTTGCGATATTCTTCATCACTGGCAAAGGTTCTCAAGGCTGTAATACTTACATTGTCGAGGTCTACCAAAATAAGGGTATCACCTTCTTCTGTAATCAAGGCAGGATATATCTTACCTTCTATAGATAATTTGGTCTCAACGCCACCATTAGGAACCTGAATCTGACCATTAACAGCCCCTACAGCATGGAGGATTAAAAAGAACAATAATAAACGACTCATCTAGTGTTTTTTGATGATATTGTAACGCAAAATTACGCCAATTAGTTATCTCATTTGAATATCTTTAACATAACCGATATATTTGCAGAAAATATGAGTAAGAAATTAGAGAAAGTGCAGCGAAAGGAATATATCGGAAGGAATTCCTGTTGCACATCATCATTTTTTAGCTGGTTTTATTTATAAATAGCATTTGTCACCTGTGAGAATATTACTGATTTTTGTTTCATGTTTTTCGTTTTTCATAATTTCAAGTCAGCATAGTCTGCAGAAGCTGAATTATCCGGTCAATACAGATAATTTGGATGAAATATGTCCAGTGGTTTCTTATGATGAAAGTATATTGTTTTTTACCCGAGTAGCCGATCGGCATTGTGAAAAGACATTATTTGTTGACAGTTTTGACGTTTATCAATCATTTAGTGCAAAGGATTATGACCTGAAACTCAGACAAGTCTACGCTCAAATAGCTTCGTCACCTGTTGATGATCCCTTGTCTTCAGGATATAATCAGGATATATGGTATACCCACTTAGTCAATAGCATACCTAAGGGAATATTTCATCCGGAGTACCCAATTAATGATGTCCTTCCCAACAGCATTTGTTCTAATTTTGGCAAATCCAATACTTTTCTTGTTATCAATCAGTTCGCGCCGATGGGTGGAATTGAAAGGGGATTTTCTATTACTAAAATGGATAATCAGGACTTCAATTTTCCCGAACCCATAGATATTCAGCATTTTAATAAAGCTGCTTCTGAATTAAATATCACCTCCAGTCTGGACTCGACTTTACTTATTTTGTCTATGGATGATAGTCAGGGCATGGGCGATATGGATTTGTATGTTTGTTTTAGGTTGGGAAAAAATAAGTATAGTGCACCAATAAATATTGGAAAGGACATCAATACTGTTTATCGCGAGTCCACACCAATGTTGAGTCATGATATGAAAAGACTGTATTTTACATCAGACAGACCCGAAGGCAGAGGCGGCAAAGATATTTATTACACTGAAAGGAAAGACTTTACTTTTTTATCCTGGACTTTTCCTATTGCATTTGATCCTCCGGTAAATAGTGCGCTGGATGATTCACACCCTCATTTGCTTAAGGATAATAATACCTTTTTTTTCACATCCAATAGAGATGGTTCTAGCGATATTTTTCAGGCAAAATTGATCAGAGAAAAATTGCAAAAGGAAATAATTATCAACTTAAAAATTATCAATGGTGAAACAGGAAAGCCAATGCCAGGAGAAGTTATATGGGGAGACGCCTTTAAAACAGAAAGACCTGGATATTTCAGATCTAAAGATGGGATTTCCAAATATAAGTTTTTTGAAAATAAGCCAGTAGTGTTTAAGGCTATCAATAGAAATTTGTACAGTGAAGAAAAAATAATCGACCCGCAGGAACTCATCAATCAGAATATCGGGGAGATGACATTGGAACTTATTTTGTATGGTGAAGATAGGCCAGTCGTAAAAACAGTAAAAGAGGACATAGAACCACCAAATAAAGATAACGGCTTAAATGAACTTGAGCTCAACCGATTGATTCTGCTGAATAATATTTATTTTGAAAGAACAAAAGCAGTCGTTTTGCCGGAATCGTATCCAACGCTTCAAAAATTAGCCGATGTGCTCCTGAGCAGATCGCGTCTATACATTACGATCATTGGACATACTGATAATGTAGGTGACAAAACTGCACTTAAAAATCTGTCTGAAGATCGTGCCATTTCGATAAAACAAGTTCTAATGGATAAAGGAGTTCCGGACTATAGAGTAAATACTATTGGATATGGCTATACTAGACCAATTGCACCCAATGATACCGAGGAGAATAAAAGTAAAAACAGAAGAGTAGAAATAAAAGTTATTTCACAATAAATCAACGTGTCAAATCCAGCTTTAACCAATCATCAACTGTGTTTATATTTTTAAAATTTTGTAAAGAAGAAGGTACGTTTTTGATAATTTTGTGTTGTTTTAGAAAATGCTGAATTGATCTTCCGCCTGACATAAAATATTCTTCCAGCAAATCAAGCACTTTTACTTCCCAGATAGATAACATGGGTTCGTAATAACCTGAATAATCATTGTAAAACATGGTACAGCCATTTTTATAGGTATGTTGCTTTATCAATGCGCTTATGTCAATCTGTGTAATCAATGGTAAATCACACGAAATAATCAAGAATGTTTCCTGAATATATCTGTGACAGGAAATGATGCCTCCCACTGGACCTTCGCCATCAAATTGATCCTGAATGGTCGGATAATCAAAAGCAAAGGGTGATCTCTGTTGTTGATTTGCGGATAAGTAAATTTTGTCACAAAACGGAGCAATATTTTCGGCAGCTATTTTATACAAAGGTCGGTCACCAAATACCAACATAGCTTTATCTTCACCCATTCTACTACTTTTCCCACCAATCAATACAATTCCTGTCATCTTTTCTGACTTTGATTATTGGATACGTTGGTTACCTGCATATATGTTAAATCCGGTTTTTTTGAGAAATCCGACAAGTGTTTGTTGATTTTCAAGAGCCAGTTCAATGGCAAGACTGGATGGTGCGCCTACAGCTGCTATCACCGGAATACCTGCCATAGATGCTTTTTGGACCAACTCAAAACTCGCTCTTCCGCTGAGTAATAATATATGTTCGTCGAGCGGTAGTCTGCCGGCCATCAGTGTATGACCTATCAGTTTGTCCAGAGCATTGTGTCTTCCTACGTCTTCGCTATGAAATAGATATCTACCATCCGGTGTAAATATTGCACAAGCATGGAGTCCACCTGTCAATTCAAAAGCCGACTGAACCGTAAGTAATCTTTCCTGAAGGGTAAACAGTATTTTGTCGACTATCATGATATTTTTGTTTGGCGGAATATACATGGATTTTGCATGGATAGCATCCACTGATGATTTTCCGCATACACCACAACTCGAGGTGCTGTAGAAATTCCTTTCCATAGACTCCGCTTTGATGATAATGCCTTCTTCAGGAATAATATTCACAGTATTTTCATCCTTTTGCACAACGTCTGCAATGGCATTGTAATCATTTATCAGACCTTCAGTAAATAAAAAGCCCAAAGCCAGAGCCACATCATCACCTGGTGTCCGCATGGTAATACTGAGAGCTTTGCCACTGATTTCGATTTGTAATGGAGCTTCCACAGCCACATAATCCTGAACAGAAGAAATGATACCTGACTTATTTCTTTGAAGCGTGATTTCCTTTATTTGTGATTTTTGTCGGGCGGTGTCAATCATAGGAAGATAAAGTTGACTGAGGATTGGGAAAGAGGTCGGATTCATCTTCATGATGTCTGGGTTTTAAACATTGAAAATCTTTTTCTATCAATATATACAAACCACTGGTGTCATTTCCATCAAATCCAATGGTTTCATTTTTATCCCAATGCTGTACAAATGATTTGGGAATGTAAACTGTAATCACTCCATCAATAAAGTCCGCAGTCAAGTGTGGATAATCGCCCTGTTTTAACATATAAACGATCCTGTCATTTGTAAATTGACATACAGAACTGACTTCACCCTGATGCACCAAAGTGCTGATTTCTGACTGGGAAAGCCTGAATCTTAAGGAATTGTCATTGATACGGATTTTCATACAAACAATTTTTTTTTATAAAATGTAAAAATACTATTATTCAGTGAATGATGCAACATCCTAAGTATTTACTGTTTCGGTAACTATTCGGCTATAACTCGATAGGGCCTCTACATCAACTTTATTTTTTACATATTATAATATGTTATATATATAAGTCTGTTTAACTTACTGATACAAATTTATTCATCGTTAATCAATCTTTTAATATGAATGGCAAAATTTATCTGTCTAAAATTATCCTTTGGCGGGCAAGGTGATTTTGTATTAGCCAGTTTGAAAACCAAAGATGGAATTTCAAATATAACCTAAATGTAGTCTATCAATCGTCATCCAAATCTTCAAAAAAGTCACTGACATCATCATCTAAGTCCGGCAACTCTATGCCAGGAGGGTTAAAAAGTCCCCAATCATCTTTAATGGCATGATAAGGATCAAATGTACCTACCCAATCTTTAAACAACACCTTGTATTCATCGACTTTGTCACGTAAAAGATCCATGTAACTCACATACTCAAAATCAAACATTTCCAGACTATATTTTTGCACATACAAATCCCTCCCTGCTTTCCGTATCAAAGCAGCACACTCCATCTTAATATCATAAAGCCCACCTGCCTCTGCACCAACAATTTTAACCTGCAATACATATGAGTCTGCTATCATATATTTTGCTATTTCGTTCAACATTTCGTGATCTTCGGGGATAAGTGATACAATCTCTGACACGAGCTCGATGATCTCTCCACCTTTCATAAATAAAGCTTTACTTTCTGCTGTATTAAATTTTTCAGGATATTGCATCTGTACGATTTGTTAAGCAAATATATACAAGACAGGCTTGAATAACAAATAATTATTTAACAAAAATACTAACCTAATTCGCAGAATATCATTTTTTCATTTCGGTAGTATGTTTTTTGAACCGGCGGTACGAACGAGGCTTTTTTGTTTTTGATACACACTTTCTTCAAAGTCTACCAATGAATATATAAAATTCACTCACATTCTTTTTAATGAAATGCAATACTCGGAAATTTAGAAAGTCAGTGCAATCCCAATGTCATATCGCCTGTATATAATATCAAATAGTGATTTACTCCAACTGTCTACAGTTTGATATTGCGTTTTTTGAAATTTTGCTCCACAAAAGATATCAACATATGGGAAACCCGCTCCCAGTCGATAGCCTATCGCCGGATTTATAAAGTAATTGCCTGTAGCTTCTGTTTGCCCAATGCTTTTATCCTCAAATGCAAAACTGTATCCTGCCCTCAAAGAAAAATAAGGGCTAAGATTTTGCTGCAATAAAAAAGTTCTGAGTTCTATAAATACCGGCATTAAATTATTTCCTTGTTCTAATCTATAATTATCAACACCAATACCTGCGCCAACAGCCAGCCAATGCTTGAATTGATAACCTACGCTTTGGGAAAATGAAACGCCACTATTATCTTTTTTGTACAGGATAGAAAGCTGACTTCTAGTGTAAAAAGTATTTTGTCTGAATGAATACGTATTTCGTATTTCAGTTTCAGAATACATTTTTACCTTCTTTACCAATTTTGATGAAAAGGTCATCGTATTGCCATCCTGTATTTTAAAAACAACTGAATCTTCAGGATGGTACTGAATCAATTTGCCTGCAATTATACTGCCGTTCTTTAGGTAAATTTTGTCTGTGGTAGGTTCCTGAGCATATGCCCATATATAGAAAAACATAAAAAAACAAGTCATTGAAAAATTATGGCTCTTCATTATTCATTTATTTTGATGGTACTTACTACTTTAGGGTGTTTTGGATCTGTGACATTATACTGATAAAATCCATCATCCCCGATCATAAATAATCGCTCTTTTGTCAATGAAATCATATCATAACTGTGTATGTTTTCAACGTTGGCAATTTCATTTATTTTATTTGGGTCTTCTACATTCAACACTTTGAAACCGTATTCTCCTTCAGCCAGAAATATCTTTCCATCGCTATATGATAAGCCGTGTGGATGTTTCATTGGATAGGACTTAATAAGTCTTGGTTGGAGAACATTGCTAATGTCTATGACATCAAGCTGGTTGATAAATCCGTTGCATTCGCTACCATTTCTGAGTGTCACATAGGCGGTATTTTCATGAACTACAACCGGGTCACAAGCTCTTGCGTGTTCAAATGTGGAAAGTAGCACAGGGGTTTCCGGTCGGGAGTTATCAAAAATAAACATTCCGGCATTCGACCCAACAAACAGCTTGTCTTTATATGGAAATATGGTCTCAATACCCCAACCCAACTGACTGGTATTTTTGAATTCGGGGTTGGAAGGATTAGAAATAAGATAAGATTTTAGTGAGCTGTGATTGACCGTATACAAATAGTCATTCACAACAGTAAATCTGGCAAATGATCCTCCTATTCCTGACGAGGAAGAATTGTTTCCAGTATTTATTACACTGGAATTTGGCGCTGATGATGAATCAAAATTCGCAAGATCTCCTTCAAAAAACTGTCCTCGTCCAAAGTTCGGATTACTGCAGTCAAGTATTTGAGTGGCATTGGATTTTACACTATAAACATAGTATAGCTGCGGATCATAATTTATATATTGATTGTTGAAATCTTCGATTCTTTTTACCGTTTTGGGGTTAGCAATATCAGTAATATCTATGGCTATCAGATCAATGGCATTGTCAGCGTACATTATATTATCTTTGACGGCAATATCAAAATTACCCGGAATATCATAAAAACTGACCTTAACCGGATTGGTTTCATCTTTCAAATCGTAAATGTGAACACCTTTGCCTAGCTCATTGATAAACAGATATTGTTTATAAAAGTACATTTTACCCGGATTTTCAAGTTTTCTGGCGACTGATGACTCGACATTTTTGCGGAATTGTGCTTTTGTCATGTACACAGGTGTGTATTGTATAAACTCACGCTGCTCTGTACACGAATCTTTAAGACATGACTGTAATGTCAAAGTTAGAATCAGTCCGAAGAATAAATATTTCAAATTTTTCATATTTAATTTTTTATTTGTTTTGTGAATGTTTAGCTAGACGGTTATTTGGTAGGCTTTGGTTGGTAGTTTTTCCAATTTATTTCATATGCTTGGATAAAAAATGATATTTTGGGAATGTTTTCTCATATTTGCATTTCTGAAATTCTGAAGATGATTAGGATAATTGCCAAATTACTTTCTTTAATAATGCACCCGCTGTTGATCATCAGCTATGTCTTGTTTTTTCTAATGCAGACGAATCCATATATATTTGGGTATTCAGGACCAAAATCGCAGGGCTTGATTGTAATTTCTATTGTGACTATATCTTTTATGTTCCCAATGATATCTATCTTATTGATGAAAGCTCTTGGGCTGATACAAACCATTCATATGAAAGACAAAAAAGAAAGGATAGGTCCGCTTATTGTCACGGGTTTATTTTATATGTGGCTATATGTAAACATTAGGAATAATACGAATATACCTGATGCCCTTTCATTTTTTATTTTAGGAAGTACGATATCGGTTTTTATGGCCTTGATGATCAATAGTTTTACCAAAATAAGTCTGCACACCATCGCCATGGGTGGATTGACGGCAGGTATCATGTTTATCGTTTTTAACTGGACATATGGGACTTTTGATATTGCTTTTCAATGGTTTAATTTTCAGTTCAGAATAAGTGACCGGCTTGTTGCTATAATAGTTGTTATATTGGCTGGGGCAGTGGGATCAAGCCGGTTATATCTGAAAGCACACAAAGAAGATGAAATATACGGAGGCTACCTCGTAGGTGTACTTTCTCAAATCATCGCTTTCAGAATATTTTTTTAGTACGTTTAAAATGATATGGATTGATATGGAAGTTTTAAAAAATCTGATTGAAAAATTGTGGGATGACAGAAGTCATTTGAGTTCTCCGGGATCTCAGGATGCCATCAGAGAAGTAGTGGATTTGGTTGATCGTGGTCTTTTGCGTGTGGCAGAGCCAGATGGAGATGGCTGGAAAGTCAATGATTGGGTCAAAAAGGCCATCGTTTTATTTTTCCCTATCCAGAAAATGGAAACGATAGAAGTGGGCCCATTTGAGTTCCATGATAAAATACCTTTGAAAAAAAATTATGCATCGCAGGGTGTAAGGGTGGTTCCTCACGCCATAGCCAGATATGGTAGTTTTATTGAGTCAGGAGCTATACTTATGCCATCCTACGTCAATATCGGTGCCTGGGTAGGTGGCGGTACGATGGTGGATACATGGGCTACAGTTGGTTCATGCGCGCAGATAGGCCGACATGTTCATCTATCTGGTGGTGTAGGTATCGGAGGTGTACTAGAGCCTCCACAGGCCAGTCCTACTATCATTGAAGATAATTGTTTTATTGGCAGCAGATGTATTGTGGTGGAAGGTGTACGGGTACGAAAAGAAGCTGTGCTTGGTGCCAATGTAGTATTGACACAATCGACCCATATCATCGACGTGACGGGAACTGAGCCTGTCATTTATCGTGGTGAAGTACCAGAACGGTCAGTAGTGATTCCGGGGAGTTATACCAAAAAATTTGCTGCCGGTGATTATCAGGTAAATTGTGCACTCATTATAGGTCAGCGTAAAGCATCTACTGACACAAAAGTATCTTTGAATGATGCTTTGAGGGAATATAATGTGGCAGTATAACCACCTTGAAGCTAAATGAGATGAAACTTCTAGCAATCATAATTTTTGTGCTCATCCTATCGAGTTGCCATACATCAGGCAAGTTACCTATGCAGTCCTTTGAACAAAAGATTACAGCAGCTTTGGATACTTCATCTGTTTTATCCACTGGTTTTACGGGTTTGGTGGTATATGACCTCCAAGAAAATAAAATTATTTTTAGCAGAAATGCCTCCAGATATTTTGTTCCAGCATCCAATACAAAACTTTTTACCTTGTATGCATGTATGAAAACACTGGGAGATTCCATTCCTGGACTTCGGTATTTAGAAACGGATACATCACTAATTTTTTGGGGTACGGGAGATCCAACCTTGCTGCATCCATACTTTTCAGAATCAAAAACAATGTCTTTTTTGAAATCCAAATCAAAGACAAAAAAATTGTATTATTCTGATAGCCAAAGTAGCTTGCAACATTATGGGACAGGCTGGATGTGGGACGACTACAATGATTATTATCAAGCAGAACTGACGCCTTTCCCTATGTTTGGCAATGTTATATTGATCAGGAAGGATTCATCCGGGTTGAAAATTTCTCCTGAAATGACTATAGATCAAATGGGTAAAAAATCAGGCATTAAACAGGTTAGAAGAATGATGGAAAATAATCACTTCGATTTTCCTGATGGTCTGGACACAATGGCCACTTTTGAACAGGAAGTACCCTATAAAAATGCGTCAAAAATTAATATTGAAATATTAGAAAAAATACTGGAAAGTAAAATTACCAGCATTAGTACAAGGCTGTCTAAAGAAACAAAAACTTTATACTCAATACCTACAGATACCGTATATCGGCGTATGATGCAAGTCAGTGACAATATGCTTGCGGAGCATCTTTTATTGCTTTGCGGATCAACTATAGGCGATAGCATTTCGACAAAATTCAGCATAGATACAATGACTGCCAAGTATATATCTGATATACCGGATAAACCGGCATGGGTGGATGGAGCAGGCTTGTCAAGATATAATTTGTTCACTCCTATGTCGATAGTTACTTTACTACAAAAAATGTATCGGGAATACCCAGAAGATAAGTTATTTTCTTTACTAGCAGTGGGTGGAGGTAATGGCACACTTAAGCATATGTTTAATGCTGAACAGGATGCTTTTATTTTTGCAAAATCCGGCTCTATGAGTGGAGTTTACAATTTAAGTGGTTATATGATCACTTCATCCGGTAAAAGATTGATATTCAGCTTTATGAATAATAATTTTAATACCTCAGTTTCGAGCGTCAAGAAAGAAGTTGCTCAAATACTTACAAGAATTAAAGCATTGAAATAGAACCAAATTTAGATATGTCTAAAATATTATTTAGATTAATATACATTTGATTGTCTTTTTATTTCAATAATTCTGTTTATTTCATACCTTCAGCCTATCTTTGACCAAAATTTTTAAATAATGAGTCTGGTCGAAATGAAAGTGCCTACGATAGGTGAGTCCATCACGGAAGTTACCTTATCTCAATGGCTTAAAAAAGATGGAGATTTTGTCAAAGTGGACGAACCAATCTGTGAGTTTGAGTCAGATAAAGCAACATTGGAGTTTCCTGCTGAAGCGTCTGGAAAACTGATATATGTAGCCAAAGAAGGAGATGATTTAGCCATCGGCGCACTTGTAGCCAGAATAGATACTTCCGTTGCTTCTGGTGCAACAGCTGAGCCTACAGCTCCTGTAAACAAACCTGTAACTGAAGTACAAAAAACGACAGAAACTCAAAATTATGCATCAGGTCACCCATCTCCGGCAGCAGGTAAAATACTCAGAGAAGGAAATATAGATTCATCTGTAGTAGCTGGTACGGGCAAAGATGGACGAATTACCAAAGAAGATGCACAAAAAGCAGTTGAAAACAAGGTCGAAACACCTTCTAACCCTTCACCCGATGTACCCGTTGTTCGAAGTATAATAGCTGGAGCAAGGGAAGTCAGAGTAGAAAAGATGAGCAGAATGAGAAAAACCATAGCCACAAGGCTAGTTTCTGCCAAAAATAACACTGCCATGCTGACCACCTTTAATGAAGTGGATTTAACGGCCATCAACGAGCTTCGCAAAAAATATCAAGATCGTTTTGTAGCTAAACATGGCATCAAGTTGGGTTATATGTCATTGTTTGCAAAAGCATGTGCCAAAATACTCATGGAAATGCCTGATGTCAATGCAATGATCGACGGCAATGACATTGTTTACCATGATTATGTGGATATTTCTATTGCCATATCGACTCCAACCGGACTGGTTGTGCCACCAATTCAAAATGTTGATTCTATCGGATTTCATGATATTGAACTAAAGATAAAAGACCTAGCAGAAAAAGCACGTAATGGAAAGCTCACCCTTGAAGAAATGAAGGGAGGAACATTTACCATCACCAACGGAGGGACTTTTGGATCACTGCTCAGCACGCCGATCATCAATGAACCACAGTCTGCTATACTAGGTATGCATGCCATAAAAGATCGTCCGATTGCCCTGGACAGACAGGTAGTCATCAGGCCAATGATGTATCTGGCACTTTCCTATGATCACAGGATCATCGACGGAAGCACATCAGTAACTTTTCTTGTCAAAGTGAAGGAATTGCT
>Ga0105047_10005292_pt1 | contig 22227 bp, 18 predicted proteins | sample MAT04_FD_78384 | JGI IMG/M metagenome (GOLD analysis project Ga0105047, IMG submission 78384) | Freshwater microbial communities from Lake Fryxell liftoff mats and glacier meltwater in Antarctica - MAT-04 (megahit assembly) | ecosystem: Environmental > Aquatic > Freshwater > Ice > Liftoff... | reverse complement strand
GACGCGAGCCTCGATGGACAGCAGTTCAATGCCGACCAGCGATACACGGACCCACGCATCCACGACAACGCCCTTGTCCAAAATGCGATCGATCACTTCGGCTAAGCTGGTCGACCCGATGGCCTTTTCGACTGCCATAATTGTGCCTCCTGATGAAATGTCTAAACTATATGTGTGTGAGGATTGATGCCTGATTAGAAAACCTTGTCTGACATCTTGATGTAAGTATACCAGAAAGGAACACAAATGTGTGTGAGGGAAGCGCGAGGGTTGTGTGAGGGTTACGTGAGGGTTGCGTAAGGGAAACGCGAGGAGAAATACGAATACTTACGTAAGTTGACGAACTGGCGTTAAGAACCGCCCCTAAAGCGTTTTACTTGCCAACTGCCACCTTGCGCAGTCTATCGACCGCCTATAGAGCCGGATGGCTGACAAGCACATAGCCGTGATGCGAGATGGTGCGCAGGTGAACCGGCTTTTCCGGCTCAATCTCGATTTTGCGGCGCAGATTCTTGACGTGCCAGCGCACAACCGCGGCATCCCCAACACCGGCCGGGTAGAGCCAGACCTCCTGGAGCAAGCGCTCACTCGGCAGAATTTGGTCTACGTGCTGCATCAGAAATTTCAACAATTCAAATTCAGCCGGCGTCAATCGCGCAACGCCAACGGGAGATTCCACCATGGCATTGCCGAGGTAAAGACGCAACGCCCCCACTTCGATGATGTCTTCGATCGCCGGATGGTCATTTGTGTGTGGTTCAACATTATCTACATCGTGCGTTTGCGCCTGCACCAGGCGATCACGGTTGGTTGCACTCTGGCGCGCCGACCGGCGCAACACGGCCTGCAGCCGCACGCTCAGTTCCAACATATCAAACGGTTTGACCAGGTAGTCGTCGGCGCCAGCTTCGTACGCTGCCAGTTTGTCCACCAACTCCGAACGCACCGACATAAAAATAATCGGCATCGCCTGAAAGCGTGGGTTGTTGCGCAACTCCTGGCAAAAACGCAATCCATCCATCCCTGGCATTTCAATATCAAGCAATACCAGATCCGGCAGGTTGGCATCAACTTTCTTCAACGCCTCAAATCCATCCGCCGCGCTTGAAATCGCGTACCCGCGAAACCGTAAGCTCTCGCTGATCGCCAGCACGAACGGCCTATTATCGTCAACGATGAGAATGTGTTCCATTTTTCTCTAGGCGATGCGCTGTTGGATTCCAAATTGCATTTTGTTCGTGGGATCCGGCCGAACACTTCAATTGGTCGTACCCGTGACCCGTCACCCATCACCGACTGACTCGCCGCAAGAGGACCGCAGAAACAGTCGACAGCTACGATCAGAAGCGATTGTACTTTCAACGAATTCTGAGACAGAATAACATATTTCCGGTCAACAAGCAAAGACCAATATACTACATGGACTACGAACGCTTCTTAAATCGTGCGCATCATCTTTGTCGAAGTCCCACCAGGAATCGGAAGCCAAGGCACTGAATACGTACAGGTTCTGTCCGATCATAGTAGACGTAGAACCTTCCCCGCTCAGGACGGCGGCCATCTTTGTCAAATTCGCCCTGATTTCGTGAGTTGGAGGCACCATGAGCCGTTCGATGCGCATTCTGGCCACACTATCCTTTGTGACACTTCTGCTGGTCGGTTCGACTTTGGCAGCCTCCGCGCACCAACCGTTTTTTGAGGACAGCGACTTTACATCGACCGCACCGGGCATCGTAAAGGACCCGACCATCTCCACCGCATTGTACGCAACGCTGGACGCGAAAGGCGATGTTGATTATGTGACATTCCAGGGCAAGAAGGGTCAAGTCGTCCTGCTTGGCCTCACGATTCCAGCAATTGAAGGTCAAGAGGAATTCACGCCTACGTTGGCCCTGATTGGTCCAGGTCTGCCAGCCGGCACGTTACCCAACGCGCTTACCGCTCCAACCAAAACCGGTGTAGCGATCCTGCGCGCCGAGCCAGGACCGGCGTCGACCTTCTTCGAACCTTTTAGCCGCACAAGTTATTGGGAACGCCAGGAAGAACGCTTCACGCTGCCGGCCGACGGACAGTTTACCGTGGCCGTGTGGAGCGAAACAGGTCAGACGGGCCGATATACCCTGGTCGTGGGCGACCGCGAGGTAATGGGAGGCGATCCAGCGTTTCCGTTCAAGTTGCACTCCTTCTGGACACCCGTCGAGCCGGCACAATCACCGGCGACGCCGGCTACCCATACGCATTGTCATACATGACCACACCAGGCATGAAACACCCAACTGATGTACTGATCATCGGCGCTGGCATCACTGGCCTGATGGCGGCCAGTCAACTCGCCGCACGCGGACTGACCGTCACGCTGCTTGACAAAGGGCGAGGCGTGGGCGGACGCATGGCCACGCGCCGCGTTGGACCAGGGAGGGCTGATCACGGCGCGCAGTTCTTCACGGTGCGCCACCCTACGTTCCTGGAATGGGTGGATCGCTGGCACAACCAGAATCTGATCTTTCAATGGTCCACCGGCTGGAGTGATGGCAGTCTCGGCCAATCGCCGCCCGACGGCCACCCACGCTTTGCCGTACACGGCGGGATGACCAATCTTTCCAAACGATTGGCGGCCGATCTGAAGGAACAAGGCGGTTCGCTACATACCGATACACGTGTCACGGCGTTGTCGGTGGACAGGGGTGGCTGGCACGTGCAAAGCGAGCGTGGCGAAATCTGGACCAGCCGCGCCGTCGTGATCACGACGCCGGTGCCGCAGGGATTGGCACTACTCGACGCCGGCAAGGCCCAGTTGGCAATCGACCAACGCATTGCCCTCGAGACTGTGCGGTATGCACCCTGCCTCTGCGCGCTGATCTGGGTTGACGGCAAGGTCGGTTTACCTAACCCTGGCGCGCTGCAACAACCCTTACACACGGTCGCCTGGATCGCCGATAATCGGCGCAAAGGCATTTCTCCCGAAGCCACCATCCTCACGCTGCACGGGGAACCGGCTTGGAGTGAGGCCAACTTCACTGCCAGCGATGACGCCCTACAGGCACACTTCCTGGAGGAACTTCAGCCCTGGCTGAATGTGGCAGCCCACGTTCAGGAAATCCAGATCATGCGCTGGCGCTATGCGCTGCCAGTCCAACTCTACCCGGAGCGTTTTTTACGCGCTAACGGGCTGCCTCCCCTATACTTCGGCGGCGACGCCTTCGGCGCACCGCGCGTGGAAGGCGCCGTGCTTTCGGGGCTTGCGATAGGCGAAGCGCTTGCCGACCAGATCGCCCTGGTCTGATTCACCCTCGCTGATTCTTCGCGGACCCAATAGCAGAGGGGCAAGACGCTGCGCTACTGCCCGGCAGCGGCTGTGACCTGCGCTTGTTCGATCACGTCGGAACGCGTCACCCGCTCAACGGACCACCCAAGGATCGCGGCCAACGCCTCCGGGCTCTGCGCGGCAAGGTCGGCAAAGGTACGCACCCCAGCCTCTTTGAGGCGTTGGCTGAGCTTGGGGCCAATACCTGGAATCGAGGTGAAGTCCGCCTCAATCCCTACTGGCGCTGCCGGCATCGGGGCCGGGGAAGCAGCTTCCACGACCATCAGCGCCGTCACCTCAGCATCTGACGGCGCCGGTGCAACGGGCGCCACGGCGGGTGTGTTCGCCCCGGGAGTTTCGCCCGCGCCCTGCACCGCCGGTGCACTCGCGGCTGGCTGCGCTACCGGCGCTGGTGCGGAGCTCCCCGCCGGCGCACCGGGCGCATTGCTGCCCAGGTTCAAGACCTTGACCAGGACGGCGCCCACACCAAAGGAGCTGATCAGCAATGCACCCAGGTAGGCAAAGAAGGCAAAGCAGCCGCCTAGCATCCACAAGAAGACAATCAATGCGCCGGGGGCCAACACACCCACCGCCGTCCGCGCCGCCGGATCCCACGCTTTTCCGAAGCGCGTATTCAACCTTCCGCCAAGCTCGTTGCCCACGGCAGCCCACCCAGCGACGTTCAGCGCCGCCAGACCAAGGCCCAGCAGTAGACCCGGCGGTCGTAGGCAGACGGTGATGTAGAGAAAGCCAACCACCGATAAGAGCAGCACATTGACCAATAAACCCGTGGCAAAGCTCAACGCGGTTTGCCGGTTGAGGACGCCATGCACATCCATCACCCACGGTGAGCGCAGCGCCATCAGTCCCGCCGCCCCCACCACGGCGAGCCCCAGCACCAACAATGCCATCAGCACACGCCCAAAGAAGCCAAGCAGACGTTCCCCAAAGGTCAACGGGCGCACGGTTAGCGCCGGCATCGGCACACCAATGCTCTGTGCCCAGGGCAAGGACTGCAGGCCAGGCACAACCGGCAGTTTCAGGTTCGGCCCATGCAAGACACTGCCGCCCACGTCGGCGCCGGCACGCTGCTTAATCCGGCCGCTCATGGAACTGATGTCGCCGCCGACGATAGCCTTGTTGCCCAGTTCGATATCGCCGCTCATGGCCGCAATCGAGCCATCGACGCGACCATCGATCTTGACATCGCCACTCCACGCCGTAATGTTGCCGGCGACGGCGCCGCCTTCAGCAACCTCGACGTCGCCACTGTACACCGTCAGGGTGCCGTCGATCTTGCCGCCACGCTTGACGGTGGCATCGCCGCTGTAGACCACCACGTCGCCCTCAATTGCCTGTTCCGACCCAACCGTGAGATCGTCGTTGAAGATTTGGCTTTGAGCCAACCCACCGGCAACGAGTTGCGGCTTCTGCTCGGCTCGTGCGCCGGAAGCAAACGCCAACCAAAGCGAAAGCCCGGCGACCACAGCTACGGCAAGCAGCCAGGAACGGTTCTGCATCAGCACTTCTTTGCTACGCGTCATAATCTACTCCAATCCCGGCACTGCAATTGCATTGGACAAGTGGGTGCTCCGCCGCAGCACCTGCAGCGAACCGACAATCATGACAGCAACCGCCAATACGTAAACAATTCCCAACGTCTGCGCCTGTGGCGAGTTCGCCAGCGCGCCCAGCGTGTTGGTCAGCGCGCTAAACCAAGCCGTCACCGCCACCGAAAGATAGACCCAGTTACGGAGCTGTTCACCCAGCCAGGGTCCCTGGGTGGCCAAGACATAGGCGCCTGTGCTCATCATGCCGAGCACGCCGAGTCCCGCGGTCAACAGCACCGCGATCAGGGAAACGGTCACGACCCGCTGCTGTTGCCGCTGTGCATGGCTGGCCAGCCGCTGCTCAAAACGCAGCCCGAACCCGGCCGCCGGCTCGGCGTGTGGCATCGCGCCCAAGCGCTGGTCGATGGCTTGCCAATCTGCCCACATCTCAGCCAGCGCCGGAAAGCGTTGCACGAGCGCGTCAAAGCGCGCGCGCGCGGCGCCGTCCAGCATGTCGTCCAGCGCAAGCGACATGAGCATCGTAAACTCTTCGATCATCGCCGGCGCCGGTTCGATCGGCACATCATGGCGTTGTGTTGGTTCGCTCATGGTTCACCTTCATCCTCTCATAGATTCGCCAGGCCCAAACGCAGGTGCAACGTGCGCGCGGTGGCAGCGCTCTCCGCTGCCGCCCCCTGCGTGCGCTTGCGGCCAGGCGCAGGCGGCTGGGTCGCCGCTTCACGCCGTTGGTAAAGCGTCACCAACTGCTGGCGGGCGCGAAACAGACGGCTCTTCACGGCAGCCACGGTCACACCCATGGTCGCGGCGATTTCTTCGTAACTCATATCTTCCCAATAACGCAGCACAAGGGGAGTTCGGTAGTCATTTTCCAACAGGCCGATCAGCGCCTGCATTTCGGCGTTCTGCTCGCCGTCCAATGCCAGATGCTCGGGCTGGGGCGTATCTTCCACCAGGTTCTCCAGCACCGGATTGTCGTCGATGGAGATATACGTCACGCGCCGCTTGCGCAGCCGGTCGATACAGTGATGATTGGCAATCGAAAAAACCCAGGTCGAGAACTTCAGTGTCGGGTCATATTGGCCCAGCCGGGAATAGGCACGCAAAAAGGTCTCTTGGGCGGCGTCTTCCGCTTCCTCGACACTGCCCAACATCCGATAAGTCAAGTTGTAGACAGGGCGCTGATACGCCTGCACCAGACGGCTAAACGCTTGCGAATCACCGCGCCGCGCGTCCTCTACCCAGACTTGTTCCTGCTCATCCATAACAAAAAGTCCCGATTCCGTAGCCATCATGGGGCAGACCCCCCAGGCGTCTGCCGTGCGCTGTCATCTCATACTACGCAATGACGGCTAGAAAGTTTCAAAATGACCGGCGACGCTTGTGCACAAAACTGCGTGCTTGGTATTGTGCCATGCCGCATACGAGACGGCGAATTCGGGCGCCGCTTGTCTAGAATGTTGCCGACGGCGACGACAGTTACGTTCGCTGCGCGGTGCCATGCTATAATTGACCAAGAATTTACTATGCAAAGGTGAGGAATGATCTTATGCGACAGACTTACCCGTTCACCGCGATCGTCGGCCAGGAGCGCATGAAACGCGCCTTGGTGTTAAACGCCATCAACCCGCAAATCGGCGGCGTGCTCATCCGCGGGGAGCGCGGCACTGCCAAATCGACAGCCGCGCGTGCCCTGGCTGCCCTGCTCCCCGAAATTGAAGTTGTGCAAGGTTGCCGATTCAACTGCGATCCAACCCGCCCTGACCTCTTCTGTGACGAATGCCGCGATCGGCTTGAACGCGATGGCGTTGTACCCACCGCCTTATTGCCGACGCCCTTTGTCGACTTGCCGGTAAGCGCCACGGAAGATCGCGTCGTCGGCACACTGGATATCGAAAAAGCAATCCAAAAGGGCGAACGACATTTTGAGCCGGGCGTCCTGGCCGCCGCCAACCGTGGTGTGCTTTATGTCGATGAGGTCAACCTCCTGGACGACCACGTGGTAGATCTGCTGCTGGATAGTGCAGCTATGGGCGTCAATGTAGTGGAGCGCGAAGGTATCAGCTTCCAGCATCCGGCACGCTTTGTGCTGGTCGGCTCCATGAACCCCGAAGAAGGCGATCTGCGCCCCCAGTTGCTAGATCGCTTTGCCCATGCGGTGGATGTGGTCGGCATCACGGAGGCCGGGAAACGTGTCGAGGTGCTGCGCCGCCGTGTCTTCTTCGAACAGGATCCGGATGACTTCGCCGCCGCGTACGAGGCGTCGGAAAAGGCGATGTGTGACCGCATCTTGGCGGCGCGCCAGCGCTATTCGCTGGTAAAATACACCGAGAAAGACATGTACACGATCGCCGCGCTGACCTCTTCCTTCAAAGTCGACGGCCATCGCGCCGACATCGTGATCCTGAAAACGGCCCGCGCCCAGGCGGCCTACGATGCCAGGCTGCAGATCAGCGACAAGGACATTCTGCTGGCCGCCGAGCTGGCGCTGCCGCACCGCATGAAAAAACAACCCTTCCAGGATTCGGTGCTCAATCCCGACCAACTCCAGGCCAACATGCGCCAGGCACGCGCCGAGGCCGAACAAGCCGTCACGGACGAAAGCGACCCACAGCAGGGCGAAAGCTCGGCAGCGGCCGACGAAAAAAAAGCACCGAGGGCGATGAGTCCGAGCTGAATCAGGCGCCCGAGGCAGGGGAGAGCGGTATGGCTCAACCCGACGCCTCGCCTCAGCAAAGCTCTTCGCCCGCAGACAACCAAGGCGCCCGTAAACCCGTCAAAGTCGGTGACACGTTCGAAGCCAAGCGGCTGGATACGCCCTTGGACAAGATGACGCGTGAGCACGCCGGCAAGCGATCCTACACACGCACCGACCGCAAGCGCGGCCGCTACATCAAGGCACGGCCGGCCGGCGACAAACCGCAAGACATCGCTTTCGACGCCACCCTGCGCGCCGCCGCTCCCTTTCAGTTGGCCCGCCACGCCGAATCCGCTAACCATCTCGCCCTCCAACTGCGCAAAAGCGACCTCCAGCGCAAGGTGCGCGTGCGTCGCACTGGCAACCTGATTCTCTTCGTCGTCGACGCCAGTTGGAGCATGGCCGCCAGCGAACGCATGGAGGCCACCAAGGGCGCCATCTTCAGCCTGCTGCTCGACGCCTATCAGCGCCGCGACCAGGTTGGCCTCATCGTTTTCCAGCGTGACAAAGCGCGCCTGGTGCTGCCGCCGACCGGCAGCGTTGAGCTTGCGCAAAAAGCACTCACCGATTTGCCGGTCGGCGGTAAGACGCCCCTCAGCAATGGCCTCTTCCTGGCTTGGCAAGTGCTCGACAACGCCCGTCGTCGCGACAGCGAAATTCGCCCAATCATGATCCTGCTGACCGACGGCGCCGGCAACGTAAGTATGACCGGCATGCCGGCACAAGAGGAAGCGGGCCGTATCGCCGAACTCTTTGTACAAGCCCACTTGCGCTCGATCGTCATCAACATGGAACACGCCGCCTTTGACCGCGGCCTGGCCCAGAAGCTCTCAGAATCTCTGGGCGGTGTCTGTTACAGCCTGCCCGATCTGCGCGCCGATACGCTGTTGTCAACTGTGAAAAGAGAAATCGACCTGTAGGGCGTGAGACTGAGACGCGATGACCAACCAACCACCAAACCAAGCACCCGCCCTTCCCATCGTCAAAGGCAGTTGGGAAGACTTGCTGCTGCAAGCCCAACAACTGGCTACCAAACAGGACGATGCGGCGATCCCAATCTTTCGCAAGCTGGTCGATCGGCTGGGCGGTCTGCCGGCCAAACAGCGCGCCGCCGCCAACGGCCGGCTCAACGAGATCCTCGTGCGCGCGGCCGTCGACTACCAGTTCTACCTTTCCATTCGCGACCTCTACGACGAGGCTTTGGCCGTCAACACCTTTGTGCGGCCCCTGATTCCAGAGGCGGAACACACGCCATGGGACAGACATGCGGCAGCGATGCGCATCCAGGCGGGACAGGTGGCCGAAGGGCTCGCCACGATGCGCGATCTGGCGGCGAGCGGCGACCTGGACCAGTGGGGTGACGTTCTCTTCGCCAGCGTCTATCACGAACAATTCACCGATGCCGCACTTGCCATCAGCGGAGCGGAAGCACGGCTCAACCAGGCGCATAGCCAACAGTTTACCAGCGAAGAAGCCAAACGCGATCAGGCCTTTGTCGCCTATCTCAAGGCACGCCTGGCGCTGGCGCAGGGCCAGGCGACGGAAAGCGTCGCCTGGTACGAACACGCCATGATGCTCGACAACTTCTATCTGGACAACCCGCAATACCTGTACACCCACCTCATGGATGCCCACGCCTACGGTGAGGCGCAACCGCTGATCCGGCGCGATCAGAAGAACCCCATTCGTGCCGGGTTCTGGCAGGGGTTGCTCTACAAACATAACGGTCAGCCCGCCGACGCCGAGCGGCAATGGCGCAAGGTCATTCAGGCAGAATTGCCCGAGGAAGGCGCGGTCGATTACCTGGAATTCGTGCTTTCTCACTTCTATCTGGGCGACCGCGAGGCGACCGGACTCGGCAGCGTGCTGCGTGCTGCCAATAAAGAACCCGAGTTCTGGGGCCTCTTCTACCTGGCCGGACTGGGCTGGGCCATGCGCGACGACATGGTGGCGGCACGTTCCGATATGCAATTAGCGCTCATACGACGCAAATCGATGGCCGAGGGTCGCAAATTGGCGCGCAACTGGTGGCAATTCTGCGCCGACCTGCTGGACGAAGACAAACAAGCACAACTCGTGGAGTTTTTTGACAATGCGCAAATTCAGCGGCCAACTTGATGCGATTGAGCAAGAAGAATTGCTGGACTTCACCCGCTTGCTGGCCAATGCCAGCGCCGGCATCATCCGCAACTATTATCGCACCGGCTTTCGGGTCGACCTCAAGGCCGACCAATCGCCCGTAACCGTGGCGGACCGTCTGGCCGAAGAAGTGATGCGCGATCTGATCATGCGCCGTTATCCCGACCACGGCATCCTGGGCGAAGAACATGGCGACCACAAACCCACCGCGCGGTATCGCTGGGTCTTGGATCCCATCGACGGCACCAAGGCCTTTGTCAGCGGCACCTACCTCTTTGGCACGCTGATTGCCTTGCTCAAAGACGGGCGACCCGCTATCGGCTGTATCAACCAACCGATCTTCGGCGACTATCTCGTGGGAACCGGTGAGGCAGCCTGGTTGAATGACCGCCCCGTACAGGTGACCCCGGTCACGCGCATCGAAGACGCCATCATGCTCACAACCGACCATTGGCAGGCCACCACGTTGCACAACGGCCCAGCCTTCGCGAAACTCACCCGGCAAGCGAAGCGCTATAACAATTGGGGTGACTGCCACGGCTATTACCTGGTAGCCACGGGTGGCGCCCACATCATGGGGGATCCGATCATGAATCCATGGGATTTGATGGCCCTGGTACCGATCATCGAAGGCGCCGGGGGCGCCATCACCGATTGGCAGGGCAAAGATCCCGTGACGAGCGACAGCACCGTAGCAACCTGCGGGCCAATCCACGCGGCTGTGATTCAGGCGCTGAATCCGTAGACACTTCACACGCTATGCCACCATCCAGCAAAGGCAGGCACTATGTCAATTTCGTTCGACGCTTATTGGGTCCAGGAACAGACAGACGGCGCCTTCGAGCGTTCCATTATCACGCGTTCGACCGCTGACCTGCCAGCGGGTGACATCCTCATTCGTGTGCTCTACTCGTCGCTCAATTTCAAGGATGCGCTCTCTGCTACGGGCAACAAAGGCGTGACACGCAAGTATCCCCACACGCCAGGTGTCGACGCTGCGGGGATTGTGGAGGAAAGCGCCGTGCCCGGGTTTGGCCCCGGCGATGCCGTGGTCGTGATTGGCTACGACCTCGGCATGAACACCGCCGGTGGCTGGGGCGGCTTCATCCGCGTGCCGGCCGGCTGGGTAGTCAAACTCCCGGAAGGGATGACCATGTATGAGTGCATGATGCTGGGAACGGCCGGTTTCACCGCAGCCCAGTGTATCGAGGCGTTGCAGCGCCACGGGGTCACGCCCGACCGCGGCGAAGTCCTGGTAAGCGGCGCCACCGGCGGCGTCGGCAGCATTGCCGTGGCGCTACTCAGCCATTTGGGCTATCGCGTAGTGGCCGCGACGGGCAAGATCGGTGAGAGTAAGTTCCTGCAGGCGCTGGGCGCCGCCACGGTGGTCCATCGCGATGAACTTACCGATCCGTCGGGACGCGCGTTGCTCAAGGAACGATGGGCAGGCGTCGTGGACACGGTCGGTGGCGGCTTGCTGGCGACCGCCCTCAAGTCGACGCTCTACGGCGGCAGCGTCGCCGCGTGTGGGCTGGTGGCGTCGCCCAAGTTGGAGACGACGCTCTATCCGTTTATCTTGCGCGGTGTCAATTTGTTAGGCATCGACTCCGCAGCCTGCCCGATCGAAGATCGCCGTTCGCTTTGGCAGAAACTCGCCACCGTGTGGCGAGTGCCGCTTTTGGAGCATCTGGCGCGCGAAGTGACCCTGGAGCAACTCGACCGCGAGATTGACCTGATTCTGCAAGGCAACCAGATCGGCCGTGTCGTAGTGGCCCATCGCAGACCAACAAAGGCGTAAAAAGAAACGAGGGCGCCCATTGTGATGGGGCGCCCTCGTCAGTTTACGATTGCTTTGGCAACACAACGCTACCAAATGTCAGATTGCGGGAAAGCTCTGGACTAATAGCTGCGGCGATCACGGTCGCCACCACCACTGCCGCCGCGGCTGCTGCCACCACCACGGCTGCTGCCACCACCACGGCTGCTGCCGCCACCGCCGCCGCCGCCATAACCACCACCACCGCCGCCGCCGCCGTAGCCGCCGCGATCACCGCCGCCGCCACCACCACGGCTGCCACCGCCGCCGCCGCCACCACCATAGCTGTTTTCCTTGGGCGGGCGAGCTTCGCTCACCGTGATGTTACGGCGGTTCATCTCAAAGTTATTGTACTTGGCAATCGCGTCCTGGGCAGCCTTGACGCTGTCCATCTCGACAAAACCAAAACCCTTGGACTGGCCAGTGGCGCGGTCCGTGATGATGGTTGCCGAGACAACGGTGCCAACCTCAGAGAACATCTTCCGGAGTTCATCCTCCGTAGTGCCATAGCTGAGGTTGCCCACATAGAGCTTCTTCGTCATTGGTAATCCCTTTCCGATGGAAAACTGAAACAAAACAGGAACAAAGACATGGGCGTAGGTCGTAGAGGTTCGCCACCGGAAGAACGGGGCGACCGCCCAAAAACCTGCGGTCGACTCAAAACCGGACAAATGCTTTCCTGGAACCTAACAAGAATACCATAGCAGCTTCAGGGCAATCTGTCAATTCCCAAATTTAAGCATTTATTCATCTGTGACACAACCCTCTGACGCCGACGAGACGGTCTTCATATACTTGTACAACATCCCCTTGGTGAACTGCGGCGGAGGGGCCTGCCACCCGGCGCGACGACGGGCCAACTCGGCGTCCGCCACGTGCACGTCTAAAGCGTTCTTCTCGGCATCAATCGTGATAATGTCGCCCTCCTGCACCAAGGCCAGGTTGCCGCCCATCTGCGCTTCAGGCGTAATGTGGCCGACCACAAAGCCATGCGTACCGCCGGAGAAGCGCCCGTCGGTGATCAGCGCCACGCTCTTGCCCAGACCGGCGCCCATGATCAGCGACGTGATCGACAGCATTTCACGCATGCCCGGACCGCCCCTGGGTCCTTCGTAGCGAATGACGACCACGTCACCGTGGGTGATTTTTCCCTGTTCGATGGCGGCCAGCGTCAGTTCTTCGGAATCAAATACCTTAGCCGGCCCCGTAAATTTCATCCCCTCTTTGCCCGTGATCTTGGCCACGGCGCCTTCGGTAGCCAGGTTGCCATACAGAATCTGCAGATGACCGGTGCGCTTGATCGGCTTGGCCAGCGGGCACACGATCGTCTGCCCTGCACTCAATCCCGGCAGATCGGCCAGGTTCTCGGCCACGGTCTTGCCGGTGACGGTCAGACAATCGCCATGCAACAAACCGGCTTCGAGCAACAGCTTCATGACCGCGGGCACGCCGCCCACCTGCCACAGATCCTCCATGACCCACGGCCCACTCGGCTTCATATCGGCGAGCAAGGGCGTCCGGTTGGAAACGACCTGGAAATCATCGATCGTCAGCTTCACATCGGCGGCTTTGGCCATCGCAATCAGATGCAGCACGGCGTTGGTCGACCCGCCCAGCGCCACGACGACGGTAATCGCGTTTTCGAAAGCGTCACGAGTCAGAATGTCGGAAGGCTTGATGTCGCGCTCTAGCAGCGTCAGCACCGCCTGACCGGCGGCGTGGCATTCCTCGATTTTTTCCTTGCTGTTGGCCGGGTACGACGAGCTGTAAGGCAGGCTCATGCCCAGCGCTTCAATCGCCGATGCCATCGTATTGGCGGTGTACATGCCGCCGCATGCACCCTCGCCCGGACAGGCATTGTGCAACACAGCGCGCAGTTGTTCCTCGGTGATCTCCTTGGCCAACCATTTGCCATAGGCCTCAAACGCCGAGACAATGTCCAGCTTCTGGTCGTCCAGATGCCCGGCGCGGATCGTGCCGCCGTAGACGACGACCGTCGGCCGGTTGAGTCGCGCCGCCGCCATCACGGTACCGGGCATGTTCTTGTCACAGCCGGGCAAGGCGACGTTCGCATCGTAATACTGGGCGCGCATCACGGCCTCGATTGAGTCGGCAATAATGTCACGCGAAGGCAGTGACGCCTTCATCCCCGCCGTGCCCATCGAGATGCCATCGCTGACGCCGATGGTATGGAAGATGAGACCCACCATACCCGCCGCTTGCACGCCGGCCTTGACCTCTTTCGCCAGTTCGTTGAGGTGCATATTGCAGGTGTTGCCCTCCCACCCCATGCTGACGATACCGACTTGAGGCTTCTGCATGTCCTCGTCGGTCAGGCCGATGCCATAGAGCATGGCCTGCGAACCAACCTGCGACCGCACCTGGGTGAGTTGACTGCTATATTTGTTGAGTTGTCCGTTCTTGGTGATGACTGTCATTTTTTTGGATCCTCCCGTGCTTTTGTCTGCTTGTTGATCAATCGTCCCCGGCCATCAACTCCGGCATGTGAATTTCTACCTGATGCTGCTCGGTATCGGTCAGGATAAAATACTCGACCGAATCGGACAGCGCGATCCAACTCGCTTCGATGATATTCGTGCTGGCGCCCACGGTGCTCCACACGCGTTCGCCGTCGCTAAAATCGATCAGCACGCGCGTCATCGCCGCCGTGCCACTGCTGCTGTCTAGAATACGCACTTTATAATCGGTCAAGTGCACGGCCTTGAGGCGCGGATAGAACCCCTGGATGGCCTTACGCAACGCACGGTTCATGGCGTTGACCGGGCCGTTGCCTTCGGCCACTTCGTGGAAGATATGTTCACCCACGCGCACCTTCACGGTCGCCTCGGAAAACATACCGCGCCCCGTGCGGTGCTCAACGGTCGCCGTATAGTCGATCAGTTCGAAGGGCGCATGGTAATCTTTGCGTGCGCGGCGCAGCATCAGGTCGACGCTGGCCTCGGCGCTCTCAAAGGCAAAACCGGCGTTCTCCAAATCCTTGATCTGCTGGAGCACCTTGCGTTCTTCTTCACGCGTCAGCCCATCAAGCCCAAATTCGCGGCGCTTGACGGCAATGTTGTCCTTGCCGCTCAGCTCGCTGACCAGCACGCGGGTTTCATTGCCCACCAGCGACGGGTCGATATGCTGGTAGCTCATGACATATTTGACCACGGCGTTGACGTGCGTGCCGCCCTTGTGGGCAAACGCACTCTGCCCCACAAAGGGTTGGTGTGTATCGGGGTTGAGGTTGGCCAGTTCACTCACATAGCGGCTCAACTCAACCAACTCGCGAATGTTCGCCGCCGGCGCGCAGGCATAGCCCATCTTGAGCTGCAGATCGGGAATGACGCTGACCAGGTTGGCGTTGCCGCACCGCTCGCCGTAGCCGTTGATCGTGCCCTGCACCTGCGTGCAGCCATGCCGCACAGCCTCCAGCGTATTGGCGACGCCGGTCTCGCTGTCGTTATGGGCGTGGATGCCGAGGACAATGTGGTCAAGCTGCGTGTTGCGCGTGGCCTCAGGGGCGTTGCGACCCAGCAGTTCCGTCATCACGACGTCGATGGCTTCACCAACCTGCCAGGGTAGACTGCCACCGTTGGTGTCGCACAGCACGACACTGCCGGCGCCCCCCAGGATGGCCGCCTTGAGGGTGGACAACGCATACTCAGGATTGGCGCGGTAGCCATCGAAGAAGTGTTCGGCATCATACACAACATCCTTGCCGTGCTCTCGGAGATAGCGCACCGTCTCGCCAATCATGCGCAGGTTCTCGTCCAGCGTCGTGCGCAGCACTTCGGTTACGTGCAAATCCCAGGTCTTGCCAAAGATCGTCACCACCGGCGTGTTGGCATCGAGGAGAAGTTGCACCTGCGTATCCTCGGCTGGGTCGGTCTCTGCTTTGCAGGTCGAGCCAAAGGCCGCAATCTTGGCCTGCTTGAGATCGAGTTCACTCTGCGCACGCTCAAAAAACTCCATATCTTTCGGGTTTGAGCCTGGCCACCCCCCCTCGATATAGCGCATGCCAAACTCGTCGAGCCGCCGCGCAATGCGCAGCTTGTCGTCACAACTGAGCGAAATGCCTTCCCCCTGCGTACCGTCACGCAGGGTGGTGTCATACAGTTGAATTTCCATTTCCATTCCCTTGAATCAGATCCGCCACACTCGTCAACACCTGGTCCGGCCAAATACCGCGCGCGAGATCATCTTTACGAAAACGCCCAGTCTTTACGAGCCAGCCTTGCATCCCCATCTGCTTGGCGCCGCGCACGTCGATCTCCACGTCGTCGCCGACCATCGCGATGCGGTGGGGTGGCAACGCCAGATCATCGAGCACCATCTGGAAGTACGCCGTACTGGGCTTTCCCACCACGACGGCACTGGTTTCAGCGGCATATTCGAGCGCCATCACGAAGGGACCGGCATCCAGAAAGAGGCCCTCGGACGTGCGCCAGTGGCGCTTCTTGTGCAGCGCCACCAACTTGGCCCCGTTCAGCAGTGCCCGGAAAGCCCGGTTTAGCCGGCTGAAGGTAAAGCTGGCGCCGAGATCCCCGATCACGACATATTCGGGTGTTTCCTCGTCGACGTCGATGCCGGTGAATTCGGCCTGCGCATCCGGCAGCAACAACGGGAAGTAGCTGCGCGCGTTGTGCGCACGCAGGTACTGTGCCGCCACATACGTTGCGGTGTACAGCTCGCCCAGGTCGATCGCAAAGCCCTTGGCGCGCAGGAGATCGAGCAGCGTGTACCGGCAGTAGATCGTCGAATTCGTCATAAAGCGAAAGGGAATCCCCCGGGCGCGCAGAGCCGCAATCGTCTCCAGCGCGCCCGGAATCACCTCTTCGCCCAACACAAGTACGCCATCGATGTCAAACAGCAGGCCGTCGACAGTGGAAAGCAGATCGGTCACGTTTTACCCTCGTTTGCCCTGAATCAGCCCGCGTTCTGCAGCCCGGCCGCGATCCCATTCACCGAAAGCAGCACCGCCACGCGCAAGCGCTGGGCCACTTCCGGATCGGTTTCGGTGCGCAGACGCCGTAGCAGAGCCACCTGGATATAATTGATCGGATCAACATATGGGTTGCGCACTTTGATGCTGTGCCGCAGCACCGGTTCTTTGTCCAGCAATTGCGGCGTCTCCGCAATCTCAAGCACCAGATGCAAGGTGCGGTCGAACTCGTCCTTCAGATCCTCGAAGATCGCCTGCCGCACCGCCGGGGCGGCCAGGTCCGCATAGAGGGACGCAATCGCAATGTCGGACTTCGCTAGCCCCATCTGGACATTGTCCAGAATTGTACGGAAGAAGGGCCACGTTTGGTACATCGCCCGTACCTGCGCCAACCGCTCAATTCGATCCCCGGCCGCCATCCACTGTTCCAGGGCTGTACCCACCCCGTACCAGGCAGTCAAGTTCACCCGCGACTGTGTCCACGAAAAAACCCAGGGAATGGCGCGCAGATCGCTGATATCCTGGGTTGCCTTGCGCCGCGCCGGGCGCGAGCCAATGTTGAGCGAGCCGATCTGATCGATCGGCGTCGTCGCATGGAAATAGGGCAAGAACTCGGGCTTGCTCACCAACGTCCGGTATTTGCGGTAGGCAATGTCGCTCAGTTCGTCCATCAGGGCCGCCCATTGCTCTTCGCCCGCAAAAAACGGCCGCCGGCCACTGGTAAGCAACACAGCGGAGACCAATTGCTCCAAATGCCGGCGCGCCAGGTCTACATTCGAATAGCGGCTGCTCACCACCTCGCCTTGCTCGGTGATCTTGATGCTGCCCCGCACCGATTCCGGCGGTTGGGCCAGGATGGCCCGGTTGGCTGGGCCGCCACCGCGCCCCAACGTGCCGCCGCGACCATGAAACAAGGTGAGCTTTACGCCATACTGGTCGCACACCAGCGCCAACGTGCGTTGCGCCTTGAAGAGCATCCAGTTCGCACGCAGATAGCCCCCATCCTTGTTGGAGTCGCTGTAGCCAATCATGATCTGCTGGCGTTGGCCACGCGCCGACAGGTGTTTGCGGTAGGCGTCATTTTCAAAGAGCGCCGCCATGATCACGGGCGCCGCTGCGAGGTCGTCTACCGTCTCGAAAAGGGGTGCAATGTCGATACGCCCCATCAGCCCGGCGTCCTTGGCCATCAGCAGCACTTCCAGCACGTTGCTGACCGCCGACGTCATGCTGATGATGTACGTCTGAATGGCGTCTTCATCCACCTCTTCTTTGGCGCGGCGAATGAGACGGAAAAGTGCGATCGTCTCGCTGGTCTCTTCGCCAAAGACAAGCTGCGCCGTAAAAGGGCGCAGGTTGAGCACTTCGTTGGTCAGCACGCGCACCTTGTCGGCCTCGGCCAGCGCCGGGTAGTCGGCAAAGATGCCGTAGCGGTTGAAGATTTCGGCAATGGCACTGCGGTGGCGGCCTGAATGCTGGCGCACGTCCAGCGTCGCCAGGTGAAACCCAAAGATTTGCACAGTGCGAATCAAATGCGCCAAACGGCCGGCCGCAATGCGTTCACCTTTGTTTTGGCGCAGGCTGGCCTCGATGGTCTGCAAGTCACGCAAGAACTCATCCACCGTGTGATAGGCGCGTGGGTTGCGCGAGCGGTCGTCCCACGGATGTTCGTTTTCGGCGCGCGTAGCGCGCAGACGGCGAAACATCATGATCAGCTTCTGGCGATACGGCTCCATACGGAAGCGCTCCAGCACTTCCACTTCGTTCTCCGGCACCAGTTGGAAGTCTTCGACGATGCTGCTCATCAGCTCCGGGCTGACGGCAACGCGCGTGGTGGCTGGGATCAGGTGATGATACAACTCGTCCACGGCGACGTTATACAGGCGCAGGATCGCCTCCTTCATTGTGCGCAGCGCCTCTTCAGTCACTTCCAGCGTGACAAACGGATTGCCGTCACGGTCGCCGCCGATCCACGAACCGTAGCGCAGAAAAGCCGGCAGTTCGAACGCTTCACCCGGATAGGCCGCCGCCAGCGCACGGCCCAACTCGTCGTAGATTTCGGGCAGCAGGTTGTACAAGGTCGCCTCAAAGAAATAGAGGCCCGTGCGCACCTCGTCCAGCACGGTCGGCGGCCGGTCGCGCGTTTCGTCGCTCTGCCAAAGCAACACAATGTCCTCGCGCAAACGATCCATGGACTCGTCGGCTTCCAGCGGCAGCAAGTCGCCCCGGTGCAGGTCACGCAGGGCGGTGGCGATCGTCTTGAGCTTGGTCAGGATCGCCTGGCGCTTCGTCTCGGTCGGGTGGGCCGTGATCACGGGGCGGATGAACAACTCGCTGAGGATGGCGCGCATGGCGGTCGCCGTGACGCCTTCGTCCTTTAGCCGCGCCACCGCCTCGGCCAGCGTCTCGCGTACCGGCACGCCGGTCGTCTGCGCCTCACCGGCCCGCGAACGCAGCACCTGAATCCGTTGCTCGTCCTCAGCCAGGTTCACAAGCTGGAAGTAGGTGGTAAATGCCTTGAGCACGGCCAACGCCTTCGCCAGGTCATCCACCAACGCCGGCATCAGGGCCTTGATCTGCTCGCCGGCCTTGTCATCCCCCGCCCGCCAGTTCTTGGAGAGGGTGCGAATCTGCTCTTCCAGCTCAAAAACCGCGCGACCTTCCTGCTCGATGATGGTCTCACCCAGCAAGTCCCCAAGCATATGAATATTTGCGCTAAGCCGCTGCTGCTGTTCCAGACTCCCCCCGTTCACTCTCTCACCCACTCACACCCGCGCCGCCACCAGATCCCCCATCACCACCGTCCCCACCACCTCATTGCCCGTGTCGGCAATGTCACCGGTGCGGACACCCTGGTCGAGCACCGCGTCGACAGCCGCTTCGATGGCCTGTGCTTCGCGTTCGAGACCCAGGCTATGGCGCAGCAACATGGCCACGCTCAGAATAGTTGCCAGCGGGTTGGCGATGCCTTTGCCGGCAATATCGGGCGCACTGCCATGGATTGGTTCATAGAGTCCCAACGCATGGCCGTGGCTATTCAGGCGGTCGCCCAAGCTGGCCGAGGGGAGCATGCCCATCGACCCCGCCAGCATGGAGGCTTCGTCCGTCAAGATATCGCCAAAGAGATTCTCGGCCACAATGACATCGTAGGTCGACGGCTTGCGAATCAGGTGCATCGCCATGGCGTCCACCAGCACGTGTTCGAGGGCGACGTCCGGATACTCCTGCATGACCTCCACGGTGACGCGGCGCCACAAGCGGCTGGAGGCCAGCACGTTCGCCTTGTCGACGCTGGCGAGTTTCTTGCGCCGGCCCCGCGCGGCTTCGGCCGCCAGGCGCACAACCCGCTCGATCTCCGGCCGCGTGTAGAGCATGGTGTCGTAGGCCTCGAAGCCCTCGGCGCCAGCCTCCATACGCGGGCCAAAATAGGCGCCACCGGTCAGTTCGCGAATCACCAGCAGGTCAGTGCCTTCGAGCACCTCACGCTTGATCGTGCTGGAATCGATCAACTGCGGGTTCAGCTTGACCGGGCGCAAGTTGGCAAAAAGGTTGAGCGCCTTGCGGATGGCCAGCAAACCGCGTTCGGGCCGGTCCGGCGCATTCGGATTGTCCCACTTCGGACCGCCCACGGCCCCCAGCAATACGGCGTCGGCTGTCAACGCTGCCGCCACCGTTTCGTCGGGAAGGCTGGTGCCCTTCGCGTCGATCGCGCAGCCGCCCATCAACTGATGGTCGTAGACAAACGTGTGGCCATATTTGCCGGCTACCACGTCAAGGATCTTTTTTGCTTCGTTGGTAACTTCCGGGCCAATGCCGTCGCCGGCTAAGACAACGATACGCGCGTCCATCATTCCTTCTTTCGATACAAACGAATTCACACGACCTCGACCGCCGAATCCCACTCAAAAAATCCGCTAGATCCGGTGACCTGCATGGCCAACGCTTCCAGGTGTGCCAGCCGCTCCACACTGCTGCCGGCCGCAATCGCCGCACCAGCCACGCCAGCCGCCGGCTCATCCAGTGTCCGCAAGGCCGTCATTTGCGCCTTGACGCGCGGCAGATGCTGGTTGGCCGCCAGAAACCGATAGTGGATCAACTGCTGCAACGCATCGAAAAGCAGCAAGTCAGCCGCAGCAGAATCAACGGCTACGACATCGCGCGCGTTATCGAGCAAATCCGCTATCGTATAGCGGCGCCAACGCAGATCATCGGGTGTTGGGTCAGGCGGCGTTGCCAACCAGTTCGCCGCTTCATTGCGGAGGGTTTGGACGACGGGGTCCCGGTCAAGCACGACAAAACCGGTCGCCAGCAGGTGAGCCGTGATCGGCCGCGTAGGATGTTCTTCAACAAAATAGCGCCGCACTTGGTAAGGCGGATTGATAAAAATCTCAAACGGCACGCCGTTATACCGTCGTTGCCAACGTTGGCGGAAAGATGCGTGGTGGATCACATACAGGTCGATGTCACTGGTCGGCCCACCTTGCCCGCGCACAATGCTGCCGCCGGCCACGATGCCGACCGGATCGCCGTAGACCTGCACATCCTGCACGGCCGTCCGCAACGCCGTATCAAACGGGCCGGCAAGGCCGGGCCACTGCAATTCGGCATCGCCTGCGTTGTTGACTCTCGTGTTCATCTCATTATTATACGGGAGTGATGAAAATAGAGAAAAGCAGGAAATGCCAAAGGACGAACTGAGCCACCCGGCGTTAACATTATGTCAATTCGTCGTCCAGTGGCAACCCAACCAATTCCATCAGCTTGAGGGCGTTGGTGGAAGTAGCGATGCCCGCGCGCAGATGATAGTCAAAACTCATGGCCGGCCCCGCCGCGCCGCGCGTAAAGGTTTCCGTGAAGTAGACCGGCACGCTGGCCGCCGCCAGCGCGGACGCTTCGGCCAAGGTCAAATCGTGTGTGGAAACGGCGCCGAGCGCACCGCTCTTCACCAGGTGCAGGATGATCCGCCGGGCCGCAATCTGCCGTTCACCGGTGTTGGTGCCTTGCAGAATTTCATCGAGCAAGTAGAGCACCGGCGTTGCTCGTCGTTGGTCGGCCAGATCCACAATCGCCTTCAGACGGCGCAATTCCGCCATAAAAAAGGAAACCCCTTGTTCGAGCGAATCCTGCACGCGCATGCTGGCGGCGACAATGACCGACGGCAGTTGCATGTGCGTGGCACAGACTGGGCCCCCCATCTGCGCCAGCACAGCGTTCACGCCGATGGCACGCAACAAGGTGCTCTTGCCCGACATGTTCGAGCCGGTGACCAGCAGATAGGAACCCGGCGGCCCCAGGGTGACATCATTGCCGACGGCCTTGCCGGGTGGAAGCAAAGGATGGGCGAGGGCTTTCGCCGTCAGGACGGGAATCTCGCCATTCACCAGCCCAGGAAACACCCATGCCGGATGGTCATGGTGCAGCGTGGCGAGCGCGATCAGCGCCTCGATTTCGCCCAGCGCCGCCAACCAGCCACGCACATTGCCGCCGGCATCGCGCTGCCAACCTTCCAGCAGCCAAAGCAGATGAAAACTCCACAGCGCCGCCACCTCGACCGGATAGAAAAAGATCGAACGCCGGATGTCCGCCAACGGCATCAGCCGCTCCAAGCGCACCATCTGGCGATCGGCGCTCACGCCGCTGGCGCCAAGCTGTGACTGCAGGCGCCGCAGTTCCGGCGCCACAAATGGTTGGGCCGTGATCCGTTGAAAAAGCGCGGCATATGCATCGAAGACACCCTGCCGCGACGCGACTTGCGCAATG
>Ga0105047_10005291_pt1 | contig 22231 bp, 23 predicted proteins | sample MAT04_FD_78384 | JGI IMG/M metagenome (GOLD analysis project Ga0105047, IMG submission 78384) | Freshwater microbial communities from Lake Fryxell liftoff mats and glacier meltwater in Antarctica - MAT-04 (megahit assembly) | ecosystem: Environmental > Aquatic > Freshwater > Ice > Liftoff... | reverse complement strand
CTTTCGGTTCGCTCAAATTTTGACATGATTTAAGAAATGGGGTAAGCTGTGGGAATGAACACAGGACTTACCATCGAAACAGAACGAGTGGATGATATCCCGGTTTTGATCGCCGAAATGAACCGAATGGGCGTATGAGAACTGGTGGACGAGTATTTTCCGATGCATGGGAACTGGCAAGGGTTGCATTTGGGAGAGGTAATAACGGGATGGCTGGCGCATGTGCTTTCTGAAGCCGATCATCGGTTGAATCATGTGCAAAACTGGGCAGAAAAGCGCGAGAGAACGCTGCAAACGTGTCTTGGGGCAGATGCAAGCAGCGAAGATTTCACGGATGACCGGTTGGCGACGGTGTTGGACCAGTTGAGCGAAGATAAGAGTTGGTCGGATTTTGAAGCGGCGCTGAATCAGCGCACGCTGCGAGTGTACAACCTGAAGCAAAAATGTGTGCGAGTGGATACGACCACGGCGAATGGGTATTGGGAAGTGACCGGAGATGGGTTGTTTCAATTTGGTCACAGCAAAGACCATCGACCGGACCAACCGCAGGTCAAGGTCGTGTTGGCGACGCTCGATCCATTGGGGATGCCGGTGGCAGTGCAGGTGGTTTCTGGGGAAAAAGCCGATGACCGGCTGTACATTCCGGCGATTGAGCAAGTGCGGCGTGGGCTGACGGAGGTGGGATTGCTGTACGTTGGAGACTGCAAGATCATGTCGCGGGAAACACGCGCGTACTTGCAGTCAGGCGGAGATTATTATCTCGGGCCATTTTCGAAAGTACAGATCCCGGACGACACGTTGGAGAGTTATTTGCAGCCGGTTTGGGCCGGAAAACAAAGTCTGACCCCGGTTTATCGCGAGGAAGAGAACGAAGAACGGGTTCAAGTGGCTGAAGGGTATGAACGGACGGAAAACCTGAGCGCAACGGTAGCGGGAAAAACCGTGACCTGGGTGGAGCGACGGCTGGTGGTGCGTTCGCTGGCTCAGGCGCATGCGAGTGAAATCGCTTTGCGCGCTCGTTTGGACAAAGCCCTGGTGGCTTTGAAAGGATTGGCGGAACGACGGCAAGGCAAAGAACGTCTGACCGAGATCGCGACGCTGCGCAATGCAGCGGAAGAGCTGCTCAAGCAGCAGGATGTGGAAGGGTTGCTGACCCTCACCTACATTGAAAATGTCGAAGAACGGGCCGTCCGTTCGTATAAAGGTCATCCGGCAGAAACCCGAGTGGAGCGCACCGTTTCTTTGGAGGTACAACGCGACGAAACCGCCATCCAAATAGCCATCGCGCGCCTGGGTTGGCGAGTTTACGGTACGAATCAACCCGCGCAACAGTTTTCTCTGGAACAAGCGGTTCTGGCTTATCGCGAAGAATACCGGGTGGAGCGCAATTTTGGACGATTGAAGGGCAAACCTCTTTCGCTGACCCCGATGTATTTGCAGGATGATGATCGCGCAACCGGTTTGATCCGCCTGCTGTCCATTGGTTTGCAGGTCTTGAGCTTGCTCGAAGGAGTGGTCCGGCAACAATTGGCCGAAACTCGCTCCAAACTGGCTGGTTTGTATGTCGGCAATCCGAAACGAGCCACTGCTTTCCCTACCGCAGAGGCCCTGTTGCAGGCTTTCAACGACATTTTTCTGAATGTGGTGGCCCATTTGGGTGACCAGGCTAACCGTTTTGTTTCACCGCTTTCTGATCTCCAAGTCCGGATTTTAGCCCTGCTGGGCTTGCCTCAAGATATTTATCTCGCTTTGGCGAGGGAATCTTCATAACCATTATGAAAATGGTCGAACCGAAAGCAATAAGGAATGAGAAAGTAAAATTAATAATTCTTTTGTCAAAAACCATGTGGACAGCCTGCGTCTGGCAGCATGAAGGAAACCAATTGAAAGAAAGTCCTTTATTGTAAGTTCCCCCTCATGGTTCGGTCAAATTTTCAGTGGGTTTCGGAAAACCGCTGATCAACTGAGTGTAAATATCCGTCGAGAAGTCCAACAAGGATAAGATTTTGGTTTGAACATCCGAGAGCGGCGTCACATGATACAAAATCTGCTCACCGAGGGTCACGACAGACAGATAAATGCCTTTGAAAGCCTGGAGCATGGCTTCTGCCGTGGGGCGATCTGTGGCCCGCTTGGGGTTGCCCGCATACAGACCGGGCAATTTTTTCTTGAGATCGGCCAATTGTTGACGCGCTTTATGTTCGATCAAGGTCAAAATGCGCAGGCCGATCGAAAGCAGGCGAACCAGACCGGTAGCCCGTTCATCACTCTGCAAATACATCGGGGACAACGACAACGGTTTGCCCTTCAGGCGACCAAAACCACGTTCAACCAGATATTCTTCCCGGTAGGCCAGGACAGCTTTCTCGAGGGGCAGAATATCTTGTGCCTGGTTGGTGGCATACACCCGCCAGCCGAACCAGCGCACGGCCTCTTGAACGGCCTGCGCATCGATTTCAGCCTGCAAAGTCACCGTTCGCTCGATCTCGATGCGGGCAGGACGTTCTCCATAAGCCCGAATGGGGCGTTCTGCGCTCTGTTGGGCAATATTCAGCTTCAGCAAGCCCGTTACCCGGTAATGTTGGAGCACTTTGTCGGCAGCCACCTGCATACTGGCGGCATCTTCAATCCGGTTCTTGCCTTGCTTGTGTTCGTTCAACCCGAGCAATTCGGCCTGCGCCTTCGCCAGCCGGGTGTACAGCGCTTCTTCCGCAGAGCGAGCATACTGCAACGAGCGCACGATCAAGTGCCTCTCTGTCCAGGTGATCATTTTGCCACTCAATTCGGCCTGTATGGGTATGTTTTTCTCATACCCTTCAGCGATTTTCTCCATCTGCCCGGTTGTGTTTTCCCGTTCAATGGGCATGACCACTTGTTTTCCACTCCAGACCGGCTGCAAATACGTTTCCAGGGTCTCCACAGGCATTTGTTTTTCAGACAGCGGGCACAGGTAATAATCCTGGCTGTTTTGAATGAAGACCCGCGTCGCCAGGGCTGCCATCTTGCAGTCTCCCACATACAGCATCCCGTGTTCATCCAGGCTCGCGCTCACTTGTTGGATCGCCGGGATGTACAATTTATCATCCGCCCGCTCTCCCGATATCACCTGCGTTGCCACCGGCATCCCCATTGGATCCAACGCCGACATCATCACTTTCAATTGCGGCAGGTCTGGTCGGTGATCCTTACTGTGTCCAAACTGAAACAGCCCATCTTGCGTCACTGTCCAGTACCCATAGGCTGTGGTGCTGTCCACTCGCACCTGTCTTGGCCTCAAATCGTACACCCGGATCGTCTGCCGGTTGAGTTGGGTCTCAAACGCTTTCCATTTCTCCCCGTCCGCCAGTTCATCCAGCACAATCCCCAACCGGTCATCGCTCCATTCCTGCTCACGCACTGGCTGTCCCGTGCTGATCCCCAGGGTGTGCAACCGCTTCTCGGCCCACTCCTCAACCTGATTCAGCCGGTGATCGCCTTCCGACAGGATTTGCGCCAGCCAAATCAGGCTCGTCCAGCCAAAACTTGTTCCCTGCCAGTTGCCATGCGGCCAGAAATACCGATCCAGAAGCTCTGGTACGCCGATTTTCTTGCCTTGTGCCAACAATACCGGAATATCGTCCACTTGTTCCGTCGTTATCTTGAGATTTTCTGCCATGCAGATAGCTTACTGCATTTTTCTTTGTCCGTCAAAATTTGACCGAACCATGAGTAAACAGCTAACAAAGACTTATTCCGGTAACGTGCAAGCCCTGCGCGGAATTGATCTGGAAATTGGGAACGGGATGTTCGGTTTAGTAGGCCCGAATGGAGCCGGGAAAACCACACTGATGCGTATCCTGGCCGGTTTGGTACGCCCAACGAGAGGAAATGTTCTTGTTTTGGGCAATGACGTAACTACCTTGAAGGGGAAACTGGCTATTAAATCCAATCTGGGATATTTGCCCCAAGAGTTTGGTTTATATCCAGATTTGACAACGATTGAATTCATGGATTATATAGCGATCCTCAAAGGAATTACCGATAGAAAAATTCGGCACGCTCAAGTTTTAGAATGTTTAGAATTAGTTCATCTTCATGATTCAATGGATCGCCGACTTAAAACATTTTCCGGGGGGATGAAACAAAGGGTCGGAATTGGTCAGGCACTATTAGGCCAACCCAGCTTGTTAATCGTCGACGAACCGACAGCTGGCCTTGATCCAGAAGAAAGAGTATATCTAAGAAATTTATTGGCTGACTTAGCAGGTTCGCGGACAGTTATTCTTTCAACCCATATCGTAGAAGATGTCAACCAAAGTTGTAATGATCTGGCTGTCATCCACAAAGGCAAGGTTATTTTCAGAGGTATGCCCAAAGAACTTACAGAAAAGGCACGTGGTAACGTTTGGAATATCAAAACAGATGGGAAACGCCCCGATTCTGGTTTGACGATTGTAGCCACGTTACAAATTGATGAAGGAATTCAGTATCGGGTACTCGGGAAACCTTCTTCATCACTAAACACTCAGTCTGTCGAACCCATTCTTGAAGATGGTTATATTTGGTTAATGCAAACTCAAAATATACAATAATTCAGTATTCAAAACTGGAGAAAATATCATGAAAAATCCAAAAGTTCTCACTTTTCCCATGATCTTAATGGGTTTGATGATATTGATTCTGATTGGAGGGTGCGTTCGTCAGCCAGATCCGCCAGGCAGCTATTCGGAAACTCGTCTAAAGCCATCTTCCACCCACATGGCTGCTACTTCTGAGAATCTACAGTTCATTGACTTCCATTTCACCCCACTTGACCCAACCGATAACCGGCTCAAAAAAGCGATTTCCCAGGACCAGGCCGTATTGGCTGCCTTACAATTTGAACCCTCAGGAATAAATGCAAGCGGAGTGACCACTCAGGTGGGCTTCTCGGATGGGGCTATGGTGTCAGACCTATCGAATGATCGATTGATCTGGTTGGTCACTTTTCACGGGGTGGATTCGGTTTCATCCGGCCCGCCAGGTTCCGTTCATCGTGTCGCTCATGAGCTTACGATCGCAGTGGATGCCTATCAGGGAAATGGGATTGTATCGATGACTCTGGGTATTGTTACACCGCAAGCGGAGATCGTTCCGACTTCAACTAAGTTGCAAATCCATGCCCCTACCACCTCCCCCATACACTCAGCTACAATTCCACCCTCGCCGACCGCCACGGAAACATCCGTCTCTATCCTTACCGACCCAGCCACCCCTACTCCTATCCCCGCTTCCTGGAAAATTTTCAGCATCCCGACCTTGAATATTCACTTCCGCTACCCGGCGCAGTGGCAAACCGAGACGCCCCAGCGCTTGAGCGGCACAGATGGTTTTGTTGAAATATCCTTGATGGATTACCCGGCTTCGTTATTTGATGTCATGCGCACCGTGTGCGTGCTGGAAGCCAACGCTGACAAACCAGCAGTCTACGGCTCAAGCCCACTGATTGAGGATTGGCAGGGTTTCGATGCTGAGCAGCAAACCACGGCGGGCAACGGCTGCCTCGTGATACCCTCAGAGAATCTTTCCTCGGACGGTCCGGCGCAGGGCGTTTTATTCGCCCGCTACCCGCCGCCCCTGATGCACAATCGCTTGCTGGTGCTGCGCGCCGACAACGCCCACTTCTCAAGCATTCTCAGCACGCTGCGCTTCCAGGAATACACCCCTCCGGCGCCTTCCAGCGGATTCTACGACTCGCCCGCCTGCCACGTTGCGCCGGTTGGATCGCCGCAGGTGGCGCTGAATACAGACACCCTGGTGATCACCGAAACAGCTATTGCCAATAAAAACTGCGACCCCTGGCTGCATTTTGACGGTTTTCAGACCCTGGTAAGGGGCACAGCTGTGCAGACCGAACGCAGCGAGGCCTCCCAGAACGGCCTCAGGCGGCAGGCTGACGAGAACAACACCGCCTGGGTGGGCACTGACCTGATCGGCTTTGTATTTGCCGATACCCCTCGGTTCCCCATCGGATCGCCCGCCCGGGTGAACATCACCCTCAATGGAAAGGTCGTGGATACCCTCGCAATCGCCCAGGCCGGGCCGGCCGGCTACCCGGTACATGGTTTCTGGTCGTGGAATGGGCATTGGCTGCTGGAAATGGACAGCGTTCTGGTGCAAGACGGCAAGGTATTGAATCAGAGTTTGGGATATGCGGAAATCTTTGAGTGGAACCTGATAAGCGGGCAGCCATTTTATTTCTATCAAAGAAATGGCAGATATGGCATCAACTTCGCCGGACAGGAACTGCCAACTCATTATGATGACATCATCCACGGGCAATTGTGCTGCGACCCGGCGGTCTACTCCATACTCAGCGCGCCTACCGAGGTCTGGTTCTATGCCCTGAGAGATGACACCTGGTATCTGGTATCTGGTACGCGTACGCGCCCAGATGAAATAGGGCGGCGTTTACCGCCATGCAGGCTACGAGAACGAGCAAAATGTAGACATATTGTTCACGCTTCGTACTCCCGTACCCAGGGTGCACCCGAAAGTTTATAAGGGAACCGCGTCTCCATAGGTCAAAAAGAGAGGTTAAGATGCGCAATTGGACTCAAAAGGTTCGGGATCAATTCCCTCATGTTCTTGCCGGGATTCTCATCCTGTTGTCGTTCCTGCTGACGAGCTGTTCGGCTGCCCCCGTTCAAAATGAAGCCACCCGATCGACACCGCAACTCACCTCAAAACCAGATGTTCGCTTGTCCCCCAATCCAACTGACCCGCCTGTGCTACCCCAAAAGCTGCGCATTACCAACCAAAGCGCTTTCGTCATGCAAAGCCTGCATGTCAGATTCCCGGATGAAATGATTGATTTCGGGGATGTTCAACCGGGGGCATGGGATCTGAGTTTTTCACTTTCCGGTGTGGATGGACATTAAGCGGAAGCTATCTATGTTGACTTATTTTTTTACACGGCACATGCATACTCATCTGGCTAAGAGTATCCCTGTCGCTTCTATTTATCCTGATCATATTGTCACCACGATTGCTACCTATACAGTCAGTTGTAAACCCTTCTTTGTTCCCTTAAGATTTCGACCGTAAAGGAGGGTTGCAATGCATAAGCTCAAGGGACTGATATTTATTTTTACATGGCTCGTCGTTATCTCAGCCTGCCAGTCAGCGCAGCCCTCGCCGACACTCTCTCCCACTTTTGGCCCACGGGAATTCCGTAGTCCGCCGACCATCTCGACCTACATCGCGGATGTTCAACTGGACCAGACAACGCGCATTGAGTTTCTCAACCCTGTATCTCATGAACAGATTGTAATCACGACAAAGCCGACTATCCAGGCGATTGTAGCATTGCTCAGCTCGGCAACTGATCACTGTGCTGGAACTCCGGAGCGCACTGGTCACACGTTTATGATTATCATGATTGTGCAAGCAGAAGACAATGAATACGCAATATCCGTGGATTATCGTCCTGCAACAAGTGATGTTTTCCTGGATAATTTGCCAACCGGCGACTGGCCAGTCAAAGTTCAGGGCTCGTATTCAGTGTGTCCGGACTTTGGTAGATCTCTGTTTGAGGTGCTGGGCATTTGACCTTAATTGTGCAAATACCATTGCATGACCTCAGGGATATGATGTTTATGACTGTACGCTTAGAGAGGTAGTTGAAGCTGCATATCCACTGTCCTGCCATTCTGACAGATTAGAACTTCAGCAATTCACCAACAAATTTGCCCTCTTACAGATATTGTTAATAGAGATCCGAGATGCATCATCAGGTAGATTCGGAGGTGTCAATGGAAGCTGAAAAAGCGGCTATCGCCGAGCTAAAATCCGGTCAGATCGACGGCTTGCGCTACCTTGTCGAGAGTTATCAAGCGCAGGCTGTTCAGGCTGCGACGCTCATTATCAGAGATGGCTCTGTCGCTGAAGAGATCGTCCAGGAAGCGTTCATGCGGGTTTATGAAAGAATTTACCAATTCGATCCCCATTATTCATTCAAGCCATGGTTTTTTCGTATTGTGATCAATCTGGCTATCCAGGTTGCAAAAAAGCGACGGCGGAGTGTTTCATTAGAGGAGCATGAGGAGACAATTGAAATAGAAATGGTAGATCAGTTAGAAGTAACTTCTTTTCGGCCAGAGGATTACGCCGAACAGCAAGAAATCCGCGAACAGATCCAAAGAGCTCTAGACCAACTAACTCCTATCCAACGAGCGATTGTCGTGAAACGATATTTTCTCGATTTCAGCGATCAGGAGCTTGCCAACGAACTGGATCTGGTCCCGGGAACAATCCGCTGGCACCTTAGCATAGCCCGCCGACGATTGCGGTGGTTGCTTTCGTTCAATAGATAAAAGGAGGAAGTGAATGAACCAGCGAATGGAACCCCATTGGGCATTAAAAGAAATTGCCGAGCGAGAAACGCCGGCAGAGAAGATCAATTTGTGGCCGACCATCGAGGTCAAAATCAATCATAGGCATTCTACGAACAGGACCGGGCGTTTAATGGTTGTTTCGCATCGTCGGTTTGCATACGGTCTTCTAGGAGTGTTGATTATAGCAAGTCTGCTGTTCATGGTTCCTCCTGCTCGAGCAGCAGTTGAATCCATTGTCCAGCGCATGGGCATTTTCTTTGCCGATACCAGTCAATTTGGTTCCAATGCGGAAACCGGACATGCGAACGTGCAGATCATCCCCGGTACACGACCGCCATCATTGAGTATTCCAGAAGTGCAGGCTCAAATCTCCTTCCCCCTTCTCTTGCCCACTTGGTTACCGGAAGGGTTGACCAATGTCGACCAGGATGTCGACCACTATGATATAGGAAATTGCCAGGGATGCGGACGGCAGGTGATCATTGAATTTTCCAAAACGGCAAACTTCGATCCGAAGGACGGGAATCTCTTATATCACGCTAATCAGATCCCTGCCTATGGAGGACCCCTTCTGGCAGAAACTACCCAACAAGCGATAAATGTAAATGGACAGAGTGGGTTGTATGTGCATGGCGGCTGGCAAGATGACGGTCGCGGTGATCCGAAGATCAGGATTGGCAATCTTCTGTGGGATGACCAGATCGATGCGGCTTATCTCACCTGGACCCAGGATGGAGTAGCTTATTTAATCGAAGCGCACCATCTTGGTCTGAAGCTAGAGGACATGCTCCGAATTGCTGAAACAATAAAGTAAAGAAATGGTCAAGATGCATTTGTGAGAGTAGTGGCGAGTCGAATTCCTGAATGGTTATAGATAAGTGCCCATCATCGTAAATTACTGGTTCATGTATATGATCTATTGCCAATTAACAATGATCTGAATTTGACCATATATTTGGTTTCCGGAGGCAAAGGTAATTGGATGGATCAAATTCGCTGGATTAAAAGCGCTTGTCAGGGAGACCTGGAGTCTTTCAACTACCTGGTCCTTTCGAACCAGGACCTGGTCTTCCGGCAAGCCTTTTGGATGCTGGGCGAGCCAGATGCGGCCGAGAAGGTCACACAAAAAACCTTCCTCCTGGCTTATCAAAAGCTTCGTTCACTCCGAGAGCAAGATTTACCCTGTTGGCTACTGAATATAACATATCACTTATGCATGGAAGAGTTGGGTCATCAGATACCAGACCGCTCATCATTCATCCTAAGATTGCGGAATAAAGGCAGGAATAAGACCGAAACTATGCCCTGGGTGTATGGTCTTTCCGCATCGTTGTATGGGGATACTAACCAGAACGATCTAGTGAAGATCATCCTGAAAGCCTTAAAAAAACTTCCCCTCGAGTACCTGGCTGTCATTACGCTAATTGATATTCAGGAAATGGATTACAAACAAACCGCGAAAATCTTAGAGATTTCTGAGGGGAACGTCAAAAGCTGCCTGGCTAGAGCTCGAGTGCAGTTGCGGAGTGTCTTAATTGCTAATAATTGCCTGACGAATTTCGCTCAAGAATATGCCACCTCCATAAGAGATGATAAGTCTGGAGTAATTTTTCAGTATGAGGGAGATAAATCATGATCAGTCCAACTAAATTTACGAACTACCTGGATTTATTGAAAATCAGGCAGAAAGCCAGGAAACGTGACACCATTATTATGGGCATGGTCTTTTGGATATCGTTCCTTGCCACGATAGGATTCGGTTTGGTAACTGTGCCTGGTGGTAGGGAATTATATCTTGTTGTACCTATTAATTTTGTTCTTGGGATAAGTTACGTGATTGTCAGTGTGAAGCTTGAAATCACAAATGAAACCATTGAGTTGATGAACAACCTCAGATCGTGAAAGGGACTTCCCAAACCGGTTGGGCGATAATTATTTTGTCAGGGGGCAGCCTGTTGTATCAAACCAAAGACGGCGGGATCGCCTGGAACGCGTTAAAGTCAGAATTGATACCGTGAAGATGGCAGATATGGGCACAGTCAGCCGGCGTTCTGAATAAAGTATAGATACAAACTGAGGAGGATCAATGAAATTGCGAATCATAAGCGCGGTTGGGATCGTCATCCTGTTGGGTATCAGTTTGGTGATCGGGTATTCTGTTTTCAATCACGCCCATTCTGAACCCACCCAGGTGAGTCAGAATAATGAATTGATTGCGACGCCTGAAAACTTGAAAAGCCTGGGGCTGAATTTCAAGGAGATGAGCCTAGATGATCCCCAAAGAACGGGGCTGATCACAAAGGATCAAGCGTTATCGACCGCCTATCAAGGCGAAGAGCGCCTCAAAAATGCTTTGCGATATTCTAGCCATCTGGGAATGATCCAAAGCGACAATCAAGAAGTAATCAAACTGGCCAGGCCCGTCTGGCTGATTACCTTTCATGGGATCGAATCGATCTCGTCTGGTCCTCCGGGATCGGCGCATTATCGATCGGATGTATACACAGTCGTCATCGATGCGCAAAAAGGGGAGTATCTGTTTGCATTTCCAATCTTTGACCTCACCCCCTTGCCTTTGACGACGACCGGCCTAATCAACAGGCAAGAGGCGGTGGACGCAGCGCTCAAGATCGCGTCCTCATCCCAACCAGAAATCAGCGGCGCATTGGTCACACCCCAGAATGTTCAGACCGAACAGATGACTCTAGGCGAAGCAGAGCAGCGCATTCACGGAAACCCGACCGCGCCTAGCGGGCATGCTCCCGAAATGCCTGTCTGGTATGTGACAATGGATGGGCTATGGGCTAATGAAGTCAGCGCCCCGGATCTTACTCCTTCTGTAACCCAGCAGCCTTATCATTCCTACCGAATCATCCTGGATGCCAGAACGGGGTTAGAAATTGAAAGCTCCCTGCAGCCATGAATAAGTAAATATCCCACCCTGGTTGCTGCCGTAGCAAAAGGAAAACCTGAGACATGCAACTTGAATTTGTGCCCTACCCGCTTCTGGTCGGCCTAACGATTTTGTTCCTTCTCCTGCCAGTCCGCTGGCATATGAAACGCAGCCGGTTCGACCTATTTTGTTTCACTCTATTTGGACTATATCTGCTCGTGGTGATCGACCTACTGCTCTTTCCGATACCAACCAGCGAGAGCAGACATTTCCAGACGCCAACGCTTGATATTCTAGCCTGTATTAATTGGGTTCCGCTGAATTTCGGTGGACTGTTTGACATGCCGCCCATCTATGCCGTCTATGAGCTAGGCGGCAACATCCTCTTGACAGTTCCTTTCGGGTTTAGTCTTCCTTTTCTTTTCCGCATCAAACCATCCTATTTTCCTCTGCTGGCGGTATTGGTAGGGCTAAGCACTGAACTGATGCAGTTAATTGTAAGTTTGATCATTGGGGGGAATTACCGCTCGGTGGATATCAACGATGCGTTGTTAAATGCCATTGGCGTGTTGATCGGATGCGGCTTGTTCAAGGGGGTCGTCCGGGTGTTTTCACTCTTGTTTCGATATTACAGGACTATGTTGAGTGAATTATAAGAATCCAATGAGATCATAAAGACAACTCAAAGCAAAGGTATCAAATGAAAACGAAAACATTGTTGCTGGTCCTCGTTGCCATTCTTATAATTTCTTGTGCGCCGGAAATAACCATTGTCTCTCCGACACAAAGCGATGTTGTGTTATCAACTTTTACCCCTTTGCCGCCTATGCCAGAATTATTGCAAACAGAAACGCGCTTGTTACCGACAGCGTCCATATCGACAATTTCACCTACTCCAATGCAAGAAATGTTGCCACTGGCTCTTACGGCTGAGTTGGGTTTTATAGAACCTGACCCTGAAACTTGGGTATTGTTTATGCATGTCGTGCGAGAATACCTGTATTATCGTAAGTTAGCTGTCATTGCGGGCGATGTAGAAGTACTTTGGAAAAGATACCCAGCGCTAAAAAATGGTGTTGATGTCGCTAAGGGTGTCAATGCGGAAGAATTTTTTATAAAAAATATGCAAATTATAAAACCGTTTGATGGCAATATATCCCCTGAAGGATATGAACGAATGAAAGTTAAAGTATCTGGTGAGACAGCAGAAGTCTTAATTCATCGGATGGAACTGTATCTTTGTTTAGACGAATACGGAAAATTTGAAGACTCGGGTGGTGAGTTTAAGGAGATTCTATTTTTAATCCGCCAGGGAAATCAATGGACCGTTGAGAAAACACAAGATATTTCTGGCCCGTAACAGAACGAGCCTGGCAATATCCAAGGACGGTGAAATAAGCCTTGCCCATTAACCGTAAAATTCTTTTTCTCGTAATTTTGAAGGTTTTGCATCTGAGTTACGTTTTAAACATAGAATGATGACACATATGGCCAGAATAGATGAAATCCTCAGACAGTCTATCCCGGGGGACCCGCTGCTTTATGAAGGGTTGATGCTCGAATATTACAATTTCATCTTCCGCCTCACCAGTTCTATATTAGGCGATCCATGTGAAGCGGAGGATGCGACCCAGGAAACCTTTATTAAAGCAACGACTCATTTAGGGGATTACCAATCAGGGACAAATATCAAAAGCTGGCTAGCAAGAATCGCCATCAATATCTGCCGGGACAAACTGCGCAAGTTGAAAATGCGGAAACGATTACAGGATGGTTTGAAGCTGTTATCGTGGCAAACCGTTCAAGGATCGCCGACGACGGAAGAAACGGTCATCGGGAATGAACGCAAAAAGATCATTCAGTCGGTGATCGAAGCGCTCGACGAGAAGCATCGTTTGCCCATCCTTCTCCGGTATGGCCAGGGAATGGCCATTTCCGAGATTGCCGAGGTGTTGGTCGTAAACGAAGGCACGGTATATTCGCGTCTGCATTATGCCCATCTTAAACTGCGCGACCGGCTGAATGGCGTGGTAAAGGAACCAGACGATAACCCTGAGGAGGACTTCGAATGAAGACCTTCACGCATGAACAAGTACAGCAGATTTTACAGTCTAGAGAGGAAGCGCCGGACGACGATCGCGAAGGATTATCGGCTCACCTTTCGGGATGTGCGCAATGCCGGTCGTACGCGGCCCTGGTTGCCGAGCTTGGGCGGGAAGTGCCCCGGATGTATACAACATCTTTATTATCGAGCCAGGAAATCCAGCGCAAGGTTCTGGCTTCAAGCCCCCAGCTGAGGAGGCAATCCATGTTGATCCTGATTACGCGCGGCACACGTATGGCTTTTGGGCTGGGAGTTACCCTGGCACTGGCGTTGATCATTATCCTGATTTCGCCTCGCTTGTTGCCCGAAAATTCAGGTATTAAACCCACTTTAACGCCGATCGCCGGCCTGAATCCTTCTCTCGCTCCACCGTTCGATGGCATGCCGAAGCCTGGCGAATCCATCCTATACACGGTCAGGGAAGGGGACAACTTTATTAGCATTGCCCAGAAATTCAGTCTGAAACCGGAAACGATTTTATGGGCCAACCCGGACCCATTAGCAGATAACCCGGCCAACATCAAACCGGGGTTGGTGCTGCGGATTCCCTCCACGGACGGGCTGTATTACCGCTGGAAAGCGGGAGATCAAATCGAAACGATTGCCAGCCGGTACGGCATCGCTCCTTCGGATATCCTCGACTGGACGGAAAATGCAGCGCAGACCGGTCTGGCAGGTAAGGCCAACCTTCAGCCGGGGATGCTTCTATTCATTCCGGGCGGCAAGATGCCACTCCAGCCTGCGCCAACCCTGCCGGCTGCCAGCACGCCCACCCCGGCGGGGTATGCCGGCGATCTTGATGTCTCCGCCCTGTTGCAAATATTACCACTGGTTCCAGGAACGAGGTGGTCTTATTCTAGCGAATATTATTCGCAAGCCGACAACGACCCTAATACCCTACTGCATGCGGTCACGGCGATCGATGAGCGCGTGATCGATATCGATAACCAGCCGCCCTATTATTTTGCCCACATTCAACGCAATATCAGCCTGGTGAGTGCGGACCCAGGCTGGAATCTCACTGAAGGGTTGGGGCTGGGCAACCTTGATTTCTGGTACGTAGTCGTGGGCGGACGGGTGTACTCCAGCCCGGAGCGGCCTGACTCGGCCAACCTGCAACTGGACCGGCTGTTTGAAGAACTGGACTTCCCATTAGCGGCAGGTATGTCCTGGTGTCCGAATAAAATCCAAAAGGGGTCTCTGACGCCGGTTGCCGAAACGCCAGTGCCCTGCGCCTCTGCCGGGGCGCGCACAGTCCTGGCGAAGGAAAGTTATACAACCCCGGCCGGAACGTTCACGCCCTGTTACCGGATGAGCGATTATTACAACAGCGGCGGTCCGGTCCAGGTGTTTTGCGATGGGGTGGGGATCGTGGCCGAGACGTACGACCACGGTGGGACGCGGTTTGGTTCTTCGAAAGCATTAATTCAATTTAATCGTGGCTCGATTTCCCCGACGCCCACACCGTTACTCACGGCAACCCCGGCGGCTGCCAGCACACCCACCCCCATTGTGCCGGAAACCACCCTCCAGATCAGCGCAGCTGCCACCTGGGGCAAAGGAAGAATCTCTGAAAGCGAATACTCGCCGGATGGCAAACGCCTGGGCGTTGTTACTACCGTCGGAATTTATCTTTATGACGCGGAAAGCTTAAAACAACTCGAATTTATCCCCGCTGTTTCGCACTGGCCCAGCGTGGCTTTTTCTCCGGATTGGTCTCTGCTTGCAATAGGATTGGGGACGGATATCAAGCTGATGCGCCTGGCCGACAAAACAGTGGCTGGCCATGTAGAAACCAATCCGGGAAGCATTACTCGGCTGTTGTTCTCGCCGGATGGCCATTATCTGGCTGGTCTGGTTTCGCCGCCCGGTGAAGAAGTCTACACACAGATTCTAAATGTATGGGAAATACCAGATGGAAAATTGCTGGGTTCCTGGAAGACTCAACGTGGGCCTTCCTTCGCCTTTACGCCTGACAGTCAAAGTATTTATGTCTGGTATCCAATCACAACGGGTGCGGGTACCCAACTATGGCAAATTTCTTCAGGAACGGCTCTGCCGGTTGAAAATGATATCTTTCCCAGCCCGGTAACAATGGGTCCGGATGGTAACCTGGTTCTTTCAACAGATTCCACACCTGGACAGATCAATACTCAAATAGGCAGCGCTCGATACCGCATAATGGTCTGGAGCCAGGGTGGTTTCTCCGGGACGCTTTTTTATTACCAGGACGGATCGCTAATCATCGGTCTTTCGAATGACGGACAGGCGAAAGTCTGGCGCAGGAAAGATGGGGTTTTCATGCGATCGATCAACATCAGCGCCGCGCAACCCCAATTGATGGCGATCTCGGGCCAAACGATGGTGCTTCTCGCGTGGGATGGCCTGATCTTCTATAACCTCTCCACCGGGCAGATTGAGCAGCGCTTGCAAGATCATCTGGGTGCGATCCACCAGGCGGCGATATCACCGCAAAATACCCGGGTCGCTGCGCTGTTTGACGATAATGATCCGGAACATATTAGTCTGGCAGTCTGGTCGTACCCGGATGGAAAGCTGATGTACCGCCTACCCAATGCAGGCGCGCTGAATATAGCCTGGTCGCCAACAGGCGACCGGCTGGCGCTGGCAGGTTGGGATGGGAAGATTCGCATTCTGAAATCCTCTGATGGATCAGCTGTACAAACGCTGTCCGGTCACCCCCAACAGGTTCAAAGTGTTGCCTGGTCGCCTGACGGAACAGGGCTTGCATCCAGTTCCTTCTCGGTCAAGGTGTGGCGCGCGGAGGATGGGGCGCTTCAAGCTGACCTGTCTGGTTCAGGGCAATGGATTGATAAACTGTATTTCTCGCAGGATGGAAAACTGCTGGTAGGCTCAGATACGGACGGCAAAGTCATCGTCTGGCAAATGAGCGATATGAAAAAAACCAACGAAATTCCATTGTCCGCGAGCGGCGTGTCCAGCCTGACCGCAATCGGGCCGGATGGAAATGTTTTGGCGGTGGCGGAAAAAACGCGCGTCTGGTTTTACCACCTGGATGAAAAGCAGCCTTTTCAACAGCTTCCTGTTCTGGCCGCCGATGCGATCGCATTGCAAATTTCCCCAAACAGCCGATGGCTGGCCTGCGCAATGGCAGATGGGAGCATCCAGCTCTGGCAGATTTCCAGTGGTGTTCTCATACAAACGATCAAGAGTGATATGGGAGTGGTTTCCAATCTCGATTTTTCAATGGATAACAAGCTTTTATTGGCTGCTTCTGCCGATGGAACGATCCGTTTTTGGGATGTTCAAAAATAAAGGCAAAGCGAGGGATAAGGCCAAAATTGCTTGGAAATTTAGCCCGCCCAGCGAATGGAAACCTTCAATTCGGGAAATCCTTGGTGATGACCTTCACCACACCCGACCGGGAGAAAATCCATTGGCACGTGCAGGTGACCCATTCCCACGGCGCCTCGTGCCTGGAAATCGACATGCCAGATCATTAATAAGGGTAGATGATAAGGATACTCATTCAAAAGTGGCGCCAAGGCGCCACAACAGAGGGAACTGCAACAGCAAATGGGCGAAATCGTAGATTTTCTCAAGGAAAACAACCGCCACTTATCCAAACTAGCCAAAGGCAAACCGCCTGAAGGGAAGCAAGAATAGTGGTTTTCCGACGATGGTTCATTTGGAGGGTGTGATGAGAAAAATCTGTTGGATGATTATTTGGGTTGTCTTTCTGAATAGTTGTGCCATGACGAATAATGCACAACCAGTTTCTGACCCCATCTCGAAACTTGAGATCACGCCCACGCAGATACCGGTTACAACAGCTACCCCCGCGCCAAGTTCGACGCCCTCGCCCGTGCCATCCGCCATCGCAACCCGGCCCGAAACGACTGCATCGCCCTCCGCTCAGGTTCTCTTTCCAGCTCTCGACCGCCTTCAAATGTTCGACGAACACACTGGCTGGGCTATCGCCAATGAGAACCATCCATTCTTACGAACCACTGATGGCGGGATAACCTGGCGAGATGTGTCCCCTGCCGGATTGGTTCCGGACATGTTTACTTATTCCGGTGCATATTTTCTCGATACCTCAACCGCCTGGGTTCCAGCCGAAGGTAAAGTTTTTCGGACAACCAATGGTGGCCAAACCTGGCAAGACTTCGCCACTGCATTCGGCCGGGCCAGAATGCAATTTGTAAACAGCAAAAACGGCTGGGCTTTTTCCGAGTCGAACTGCGGTGCCGGCACCTGCTGGCTACGTCTGCTGTTCCAAACCACGGATGGAGGCCAGACCTGGTCCTTGCTAAATATCGACGGGCTGTATGGGCCGGAGACGGTGCCAACCTCTTTGCCGTCTGGCTCGATCCATATTCCCTCTGCCGATAGCTTCAAATTCAGTGATCCTTCCACCTTCTGGTTCGGGGGCAATGGTATTATCGCCTCGCAGTCTGCCACCTTGAGGGTCAGCCGCGATCAAGGCAAGAGCTGGCAAGAGCAGAATCTCCCTCTGCCCCAACGCGCTCCTGACTCCGGCGCGCCGAATTCGGTAGAATTGCCGACCTTCTTGACCGCGAAAGAGGGGTTCTTTGCCGCAAAATACGAAGTGCCAGGTAAAGGAGGGGGCAGCCCACAACTCGTCATGGCGGTTTATGCGACGCAAGATGGCGGGCACACCTGGACCGTCAGCCCCAGCCTGGTACCGGATGTAGCCTGGTTCGACCATATCGAATTTGTCTCCCTGAAAGATGCTTTCGTTCGCTGCGGCGAAGTATTGTGCGTGACCCATGACGGTGCAAAAACCTGGCAAACGATCCAATCTAACCTGCGGTTTCCAATGCAGGGCGACACCAGCCTGGGTGCTTACGACTTCGTGACCGCGCAAACCGGCTGGGCGATAATAATTTCATCTGGTGGCAGCCAGCTGTATCAGACCACGGACGGCGGGATCACATGGAACGCATTAAAGTCAGAATTAATACCGTGAAAATGGACGATATTAGTACAGTCAGCTGGCGTTCTGAAGAATGTATGGATACAAACTGAGCAGTCACGAAATTGCGGCCATTTGCTCAAAGGAATCCTGGCGCGCCAGACAAAAATCGGCGCTACAGCTCCCAATATAGCCATTTGAGGCTGTACGGGGTGCAATTTATGCGTTTTTCTCAAGCCGGGTGTTTTTCCCGGTTATTCTGTTAGCGGAAAGTAAAGTTCTATGAACACCATCGAATTCTTTCCATACCCTATGCTTATGAGCTTGTTTACCCTGTGGCTTCTTCTCACCATTATTTGGAAACGGAAGCGGCGTCCGGCTTACTTGATTTGTTTTTCTCTGTTCTTTTGCTATCTTGTAGCTGCCTTAGGCTTCGTTTTCTTCCCTATCGGGCTTCCACGAGATTGGCCAGGGAATATATCCTTGCAAAGCACACTTTGGACTCTCTCCCATGTGAATCTTTTTCCGTTCAACTTTGGCTATCTTTTCTCCAACAATGCGACCACCATTTTCGAGCAGCTTGCGGGAAATATCCTGCTTACAATGCCGTTTGGCTTTGGCTTACCTTTTTTAGTCTCCATTTCGGTCAGGCGAATGCTTTGGCTGGCTCTGTTTTCCGGTGTAGCGCTTGAAGCAACTCAATTAGTATTTGAACTGATAGGAATTTTGAGCAATTATGGTCATTCAATAGACATTAACGATGCACTCCTCAATACGGCGGGTGTCATGGTTGGATATGGTCTCTTTTGTATATTTGTCTGGCTTTACCTTGGATTAATCCTACATTTTCACATCTCGCCCAAAGGATTCTTCGAATATGCACGCGAAATGGCAACTTCAGCGAAAAATGAGAAAAATTAGTAAGGGGAAAAGCGAAAAACGAAACATACGTATCTTTTTTCGTGAAGATGGAGTCTAATTACCATGCCAAAATTTTTACTTCTTTTGAGTTTGCTCTTTTTTACAGGATGCGATATTCCCTCTGGGACGAATCACCAGACTTTGTATCCCACGAATTCGACACAAGCCGTTTATGAATATTTACAAGCTGAATTGCAAGGAAAACTTGTGCTGGTCAATCAATGCCTGCGTGTAAACGGCGATGATGGTATCAGTTATTTATTAGTCTTTCCGTCAGATTTTTCAGTGAATCTTGAGGGTAATAAACTTCATATAACTCAAGGTGTGATTACCGGGAATCAGAAAGATTATGATTTGCATATTGGAGAACATATCGATATTGCAGGAGGAACTTTCGATGGGGCAGATACATCTTCTTTTCGTGTCTCTTCGAGTACCTGTCCTGGCCCATTTTGGGCTTTTTATGGACTCGCGAAAAAGTAATGCGACTTAGGATCTGTTTTAGCAATGAGAGGCGTTCATTAGTTTCAGAAACGTATTTTCTGTCTCTCACCATGTTTTCAATACTTACGCCGGTAGCGATTCTTATTTGCGAAAGATCAGGCGGTGGTCTGCTTTGTAAATCTGAGGATTTCATATGTTGAACGGCGGGAAAATCATCCTGTGGGATATGCGCCGATATCGCCCGGTGGCCGTTCTGATGGGACACGCGGACCAGGTCGTGGGGGTGAGCTGGTCTGCAGACAGCGCTTTGCTGGTTTCCAATGGAATTGATGGAACCGTGTTGATCTGGAAGCTGCCCTGAACCAGGAAAATTGGGTAATTCGCGTTTACTGGAGAGAATAATGCAATCCAAATTCAAACTTTTTCTGGCGATTGGAGCCCTGGTCATCACGTTTTCAGGCTGCAAATCGTTCCAGTGGACACCCTCCCAGCCCACTTCTCGGCCCACAACCTTGCCGGCTACCCCCATCATTACCAGCACTAACCCGCCAATTTTGGCGACCGCAGCGCCCGTACCGGCGATCACTGGCCTGCACATGCTCGATGCGACCAATGGTTGGGCCTGGACGGCTGCACAACGTTTCCTGCGCACCAGCGACGGTGGTCAGACTTGGATGGATCGCACGCCAGGAAAAGGCGGATTTGTCGATGAAGCCTTTTTTTCAAACAACCTGACCGGCTGGATGCCAATCGCTCTTCCAAACACCAATCTGACCGGCCTATTTCGCACTACCGATGGAGGTCAGACCTGGTCGCAAATCTCCTATGATCCTGTCAATGGGTTGCGAGGGCCGATCCGTTTGCAGTTCATGGATACGAAGCATGGCTGGTCTATTGAAGAAAGTTTGTTTATGAGCAGAGAGGCCTATTACCATCTTTCCGAAACGCAAGATGGTGGCATGACGTGGAAGTCGATCGCGGTCAACCCGCCAAAACTAGAATTGGGTCTGGCGCCTGGGACGATCCACCTTTGCAACCTATGTACCGACCGTTTTTACTACGATCCCAGCCGGATGATCATTGTTTATGGGGACATGGAATTGATGCAGCCTGGTGGTTCCGTGCGGATGCAGGTCTCGTTTGATCTTGGCAAGAATTGGCAGACGCAAAACCTGCCCCTGCCAAAGGGGAGCGCCGACGCAGCCGTTGCGCCCTACGAGCCCATTTTTTTTGACGCTCAGAACGGCCTGCTGCCGGTCGATCTTGTGAGGATACTCAAGGGTGGCGAAACTGTCTATCAAAGACTAGCCTTTTATGCCACCCAGGATGGCGGCGCAAGCTGGTCTTTGCGTGCCGGCGTGATCGATCATCTTGACACGCCGGATGTAGCGCTGAATATAGTGTCCCCTCAAGACATCTATGCACACTGCGGTCATGAGCTGTGCGCCAGCCATGACGGAGCCAGGACCTGGCAGGGGGTAACTTCAAACCTGGACTTCGCCATGACCTATACCGGGGCAATGAAACGTAGTCTGCAATTCCTCTCTTTCCTCAACGCCACGACAGGCTGGGGTTCCTAAATGGAAAATGAGGTCAGCACACTCTACAAAACGATCGACGGCGGCCAAACCTGGGCACAGGTCACTCCGTGGATGATTGCGTTACCTCCGGTCACGGTCAATGTCGATCCCCGTATCCCCACGCCAACGCCGATCTCTACGGTCACCCCCGAGCCGACCGACCCGTCGAGTTTGGTCTTTGAGCCAAACGCCAATGCTTACCGCATCCGCTTCGCTCCGAACACCACCTGGGTAGAGGTCAACGATACGATTGCGACAAAGTCGACCCGGCGGTACGTCTTATCAGCTATGCAAGGACAAATCATGAGCGTTTCGATCCTCCAGGGAAAGGCTCTTACGGTGGCAGTGGCCGGCGCGGATAACCAGCCACTCAGTGACTCCCGGGTTTATTCTTCTTTCTGGCGAGGCAGTCTTCCTTCCACACAAGATTTCATCATCACCGTCGCGTCGTATGCAGCGACTGCATTTACAATGCGTGTGTCGGTCAACCCGCCGGGGCAGGCGACCCAGAAGTTTAGCTTTTTCGACAAAAAATACCAGGTCGCTCTCAGCTACACCGATGAGTTCGCGCAGATCCTGGCCGAACCTCAGGTTGTCCACAAAGGCACACCCTTGCTCACGCTCACGTTCATTGACCCCACTGTTTATTTTCCAACGACCAATTTAGGCGATACCTACCTGATGCTCAATGTCGCCGTGGATCCGGCGATCGTCGCAACCTGTACCCAGCCCTCGACCCACCCGATCGAGATTGTAACGGGCCTGGTGACGATCAATGGCTATTCTTTTACCCGCACCGAAGTCAACATTGGGGCTGCTGGCAATTTTTTCGATCACATTTCCTACCGCACCGTTTTTAATGACAAATGCTTCGAAGTGATCTTTCTGTTTCACTCAGTGAATATCGGGATTTACAGTCCGGGCGCGGTAGTTGAGTTCGATCGAGCCGCGCTATTAAAGAGATTCGAAGGGGTTTTGGATACATTTGTTGCCAAATAAGGAGAAAGAATGCAT
>Ga0105047_10005290_pt1 | contig 22231 bp, 16 predicted proteins | sample MAT04_FD_78384 | JGI IMG/M metagenome (GOLD analysis project Ga0105047, IMG submission 78384) | Freshwater microbial communities from Lake Fryxell liftoff mats and glacier meltwater in Antarctica - MAT-04 (megahit assembly) | ecosystem: Environmental > Aquatic > Freshwater > Ice > Liftoff... | reverse complement strand
GGAGGTCGTCGACCTGCGTGGCCTGACGCTCATGCCGGGCCTCATCGATTGCCATTTCCACGTCGTCGCCTGGACCCTCGACCTGTGGTCCAATACCATCGCCCCTGACAGCCTCGCCGCCTTGCGCGCGGCGAGTGTCATGGAGACGCTGCTCAGCCAGGGGTTCACGACGGTTCGAGACCTCGGCGGTGCCGATTTCGGACTGGTCCGCGGCGTCGAGGAAGGCTTGATTGCCGGCCCTGACCTCGTGATCTGCGGCAAGGGATTGTCGATGACCGGCGGTCATACGGACCTGCGCCAGCGCACCGACATCCGGCCCGATACTCTGGGCTGGCGGGTCGGCAACATGGGCGTTCTGGTCGATGGTGTCGACGATGTGCGTCGCGCCTGCCGCAAGCTGCTGAAGGAAGGCGCCCGCTTCATCAAGGTGATGGCCAATGGCGGCGTCGCTTCGCCGAATGATCCCATCGACGGGCTGCAATACTCCGACGATGAGATCCGGGCGATGGTCGAAGAGGCCGGCAACGCCAACACCTACGTTTCCGCGCATGTGTACTCGGACGCCTCGATCCGCCGCTGTGTGCAACTGGGCGTGAAGTCGCTCGAACACTGCAATCTGATTTCGCCGGAGACCGCGGTCATGGCGGCCGAAGCCGGCTGCGTCGCCATCCCCACACTCGCCGCCTACGAGGGCCTGAAACTGGATGGCGCTGCCCTTGGCTTCGGCGCCGCCGAAATGGCCAAGCTCGACGTGGTTCGCGATGGCGGCCGCCGATCGCTCACCAACATGCGGGACGCCGGCCTGCCCATGGCCTTCGGCACCGACCTGCTGGGGCAGTTGCGCAAGTATGGCGGGCTCGAGTTCGGGTTGCTGGCCGAGGTGCTGACACCGGCCGAAATTCTCGGCGGCATGTGGGAGGCCGGCGCGCGGCTGTGCCGGATGCAAGGACAGATCGGCACGCTCGACAAGGGTGCCAGAGCCCATCTGGTTGCTTTCGACGCCGATCCATTCGCCGACATAACCGCCCTCGGCCGGCCCGACGAGACGCTCCGTCTGGTGATCAAGGACGGCGACATCAAACTCGACCGGAGGACGATTTGAAGCCGGACCTGCAGCGTGCCTTCGCCCTTGCTGCCGGTCCATCGGCGGCGATCGAAGTCTTCGCCTATGCCCGCGCGGGCATAGCTGCCGCGGTAGGTTCGCTTCTCACCACTGCGTCGATCTACGACCTTCCCAACATGCGCTCGCGCAGGGTGTGGACCGATGACGCCACGGCCTACCCGACGGGCAACTTCAAGCGCCTCGACCGCAACCGCTATTTCGACACGGTGATCGATGGCAAGCGGCCGTTCAGTTCGACCACGATCGAAGAAATCGCCACGGTCTTTTTCGATTTCGAAAAGATCCTCGCGCTGGGCTTTGAGTCCAACATGAACCTGCCGGCCATCGTCGATGACGAGGTGATCGGGACCATCAACCTGCTGCATCGCAAGGGACACTACACGTCCGACCGGGTCGCAGAAGCGCTGCACTGGCAGCCGGTGGTGACGTTGGCCTTCCTGCTGCTGCATCGGAATGACGCTGAGTCCGCCACCTTTCACGAGGGCATGGCGATCGGCTCGGGAGGCATGACCGAAGGCTGAATTTGCGCGTGTCCAACGGACCCGCCCGAGAAACGGCACCCCGGCAAGGGGGACCGAAATACCCGAAAAGGGGACGCTGTGCCCCCTGTGACAGGAGAACGTGATGACCCGGAAACTTCTCGCAGTTGCCATGGTGGCTGCTGCCCTGATGCCTGCGGCGGCCTTCGCCGAAGACCCGATCCGCCTGGCTTTCCTCGCTGCTTCCAGCCAGAACGGCTACAATGACGCAACCTGGCAGGGCGTCCAGGCGGCCGCCGCCAAGGCCGGCAATGTCGAAGTCGAGATCTTCGACGGCGAGTTCAATGCCGCCACCCAGTACTCGCAGGTCGAGGACATCATCGCCGGCGGCCGCTTCGATGGCATCATCGTTGCGCCGAACGATACCGTGGGCATCGCCACGGCGCTGGAAGAAGCAACCGCCGCGGGCCTGCTCGTCGCCTCGGTGCTGTTCCCGGTCGGTCCGGACCTCACCGTGATGACTCCGCAGGTCAAGGGCCTCACCACCACCGTGGCTTCCAATCCGGTCGTCGGCGCCACTGCGCAGGCCGAAGAAGTGGTCAAGGTCTGCGCGGACAAGGACCCTTGCAAGGTCGTGATCATGATCGGCCAGCTGCAGTTCCCGTTCGACAACCTGCGCTACCAGACGTTCCAGACCGTCCTCGGCCAGCACGCCAACATCAAGGTCGTGGCGACCGGTGAAGGCAGCTACAGCCCCGACGCTTCGCTGACCGCCTTCCAGGACATCCTGCAGGCCAATCCGCAGGTCGACGTCGTGCTGTCCAATGCCGACCAGCATCTGCTCGGCGTCGAGATCGCGCTGAAGGACGCCGGCATCCCGATCGAGCCGATCTATCTCATGGGTGGTGGTCTCAATGCCATCACCGTCGACAAGATCAAGGAAGGCGCCTTCGACGCGACGCTTTCGGGCTACCCGTTCTCGGAAGGCTTCTATGCCGCCGATGCGCTGGTGAAGGCCAAGAAGGGCGAGACGGTTCCGAACTGGATCGACCCGGCGACGCTCGCCACCAACCCGATGGTCGTTACCAAGGAATGGCTCGACGCCAATCCGGACTTCAAGGCCGAATGGGAAGGCTGATCCGCAGCTGAACGACGGGCCGGGGGCGTTCCCCGGCCCACGCCGCTACACTTCCCGGGGAATGGCCGTGACCGCAGCACAGATCGCCGTCAGTGTGCGAGGTGTCGCCAAGAGCTTTGGCGGAACCCGCATCCTCAATGACATCGCCGTCGATATCGTCGAAGGCACCGTGCATGCGCTGGTCGGTGAAAACGGCGCCGGCAAGTCGAGTCTGGGCAAGATCATCGGTGGTTACTACACGCCGGACGAAGGTGAAGTGCAGCTGTTCGGCGAACGCGTCGCCCGCTTCTCGCCACGCGAAGCGCTCGGCCTCGGCGTCGCCATGATCCACCAGGAATTACAGCTCGCGCCAGCGCTGAACGTCGTCCAGAACGTCTTCCTCGGCCGCGAAAGCGCGCGGGCCGGGGTGCTGGTCAAGGGCGACATGGAGCGCTTCGAGGCGCTCGAAAAGACCTGCGATTTCGGCATCGATCCCCTCGCCAAAGTGGCGCGGCTGCGCATCGCCGAGCGCCAGAAGGTCGAGATCATGCGGGCCATCGCCCGCGACGCGCGCATCATCATCATGGACGAGCCGACCTCCTCGCTCACCGAGGACGAGGCGGATCGGCTGCACGCTCTGATCCGCCGGCTGAAAGCCCAGGGTAAGACCATCATCTATGTCAGCCACTTCCTCGACCACATCATTGCCAACTGTGACAACGTTACGGTGATGCGTGATGGGCGCGTGGTGCGCACTTCGCCAATCGCCGGTGAGACCAAGAAGTCGCTGGTCGACGCCATGCTGGGTCAGGAATCGACCATCCTGTGGCCGACGCTGCCCGACCCGCCCGCCGCGACGGTTGCGCCTGTGGCCGAACTGCGCGGCGTCAGCACCCATACCGGGCTCAACGACATTTCTCTTTCCATCCGCCCGGGCGAGATTGTCGGGTTGATCGGCCTCGTCGGCTCGGGGCGAACCGAGGTGGCGCGCGCCATGTTCGGCGCAGACCAGATCGCCTCAGGCGAGTATCTGATCGAGGGAGAACCGCAGCGTCGCCTTTCGGTGCGCCAGGCCGTCGCGAGGGGGATCGCGCTGGTGCCTGAGGACCGGCGCAAGCAGGGGTTGGTGCTGACCCAGGCCACCCGGCCCAACATCAGCCTCGGCACGCTTGGATCGATCAGCCGGGGCGGCATTCTCGACACCCGGCTGGAAGTTGCCCGGGTCAAGGAGATGATTGCGCATTTTGGCATCGTGCCCGATCGCGTCGATGGCCGTGTCGCGCGTTACTCAGGCGGCAACCAGCAGAAGGTGCTGCTGTCCAAGTGGGCCGTCGAGCGGCCAAAGCTGCTGATCCTCGACGAGCCGTCGCGCGGTGTCGACATCGGCGCCCGCCAGCGCATCCACGAATTCATCGTCGAGATGGCGCGGCAAGGCGTCGCCGTGCTGCTGATCTCGTCGGAAATCGAGGAGGTGATCAACCTCTCCCATCGCTCCTACCTGATGAGCGATGGCCGCATTTTCGGGGAGGAGCTTTCGGCCTCGCTCACCGTCGAGTCCGCGCTCCATCGCGTCTTTCTTGAACAACACAGCCACGCCGCCCGCCAGGAGGCCACGACCCCATGACCGACACGACCCTGAAATCGCCAGTGCGACCCGCCCGGAAACTCGCCCTGGGCGACATCGTCCGCGAATATGGGGTGTTGATCATCATCGCGGTGCTGCTGGTCGTGTTGACCATGGCGTCGGATTCCTTCCTGACGCCACGCAATCTGCTCAACATCCTCAACCAGTCGACGCCCCTGTTCGTCATTTCCTGTGCGCTGACCCTGGTCATCATCGGCGGTGGCTTCGACCTGTCGACCGGCGCCATCTTCGGCGTCGCTTCGGTGAGCGCCGGATGGCTGGCGATCCATGTTGACCCGCTGTTCGCCATTGTCGCCGCGCCGGTCATCGGGCTGACGCTCGGCTCGATCAACGGCGTCATCATCACCGCGTTCAATGTCCACTCGTTCCTCGTCACGCTGGCGACCAGCCTGGTGTACCGCGGCATGGCGATCCTCGTCACCGACGGGAAGCTGATCCCGGTGCGGATCGACGAGTTTTCCTGGCTCGGCCGACAGAAGCTCGATCTGGGCGGCGGTGTCGCGGTCAATGTCGCTGTCATCGTCATGCTCTGCTTCATGGCGCTGATGATGTTCGTGCTGAACCGCACCACGCTGGGCCGCGCCATCTTCGCGGTCGGCGGCAACGAGGAGGCGGCGCTGCTGTCCGGCATTCGCACCAACCTCGTCAAGACCATCACCTTCGGGATTTCCGGCGCGGCGGCGGGTCTGGCCGGCGTGATCACCGTTTCGCGCCTGTCGATGGCCGAACCGCAGGCCGGCACGGGCCTCGAGTTCGAGGCGATCGCTGCCGTCATCCTCGGGGGCACCTCGATCATGGGCGGGGCCGGGGCGGTCTGGCGCTCGATGGCGGGCGTGTTGCTGATGGCGCTGATCGGCAACGGCTTCAACATTCTGAACGTCAACCCATTCTTCAAGGACCTGACGACCGGCGTCATCATCGTCCTTGCCGTCGCACTGGCTGCTGCCGGCAACAAGCGATGACCCGATCATGACGCCGGGAAGCTGGGGTGCCCGCGCCCCAGTGTCCCGTCACGCCAACACTTTGCCCATTGGGCACCACCAGACCGACCAAGAGACCCGCATGCCCGACAATATCATCCGCGTCGCCACAGACGTCGGCGGCACCTTCACCGACCTCGTGCATTTCGAGACCGACACGAAAACCGGACGTCAGACCGTGCGGACCGAGAAGTCCGACACTACTCCGCCGGACTTCGAAAAGGGCGTCCTCGCGGTGCTCGCCAAGGGTGGCGTCGACATCGGGGCGGTCGATTTCTTCGCCCATGGCACGACCGTCGTCATCAACGCCCTGACCGAACGCAAGGGGGCCAGGGTTGGCCTGATCACGACGAAGGGTTTTCGCGACGTCCTCGAGATCGGACGCGGCAACCGGCCCGACTTCTTCAACCTGATGTACCGCAAGCCCGAACCGTTCGTTGAACGCTACCGGCGCCGCGAAGTCGTCGGCCGCGTCGACTTCAAGGGCGCCGAGCAGGTGCCGCTGGACCTGAGCGCACTGCCGGGTATCGTGGCGGACTTCCAGTCCGACGGCGTCAATGCGGTCGCCATCTGCCTGATCCATGCCTACGCCAACCCCTCGCACGAGGAGGCGGTTCTTGCCGAACTGCGCCGCCTCTGGCCCGGTGTCACCGCGGTTGCCTCGCACCAGATCACCCGTGAGTGGCGCGAGTACGAGAGGACCTCGACCACCGTGCTTTCGGCCTATGTGCAGCCCACCGCCGAGCGCTACCTGGAGCGGCTGGAGGCGGGGCTCAAGGGACGGGGCTACAAGGGCAGCCTCTACATCATGCAGTCGAACTGCGGCGTCGACGCCGTGGGTTCGATCAAGCAGACGCCGATCACCATGGTCGAATCCGGCCCGGCCTCGGGTTTCTGGGGGGCCGCCGAACTCGGTCGCATCATCGGCGAGCCGGACGTGCTGGCGCTCGATATCGGTGGCACCACTGCAAAATGCTCGCTGATCAAGGGCGGCCACGTCAACATCAAGACCGACTACTGGATCGAGCGCCACGGCAAGTCCGCCGGCTACCCGATCATGGTGCCGGTGGTCGACCTGGTGGAGATCGGCAATGGCGGGGGGTCCATCGCCTGGGTCGATGACTTCCAGAAGCTGCATGTCGGCCCTCAGTCGGCCGGCGCCATGCCGGGCCCCGCCTCCTACGGCCGCGGTGGCCTGAACGCCACGACCACCGATGCGAACCTGGCGCTCGGGCGCATCAACAAGGACTATTTCTGCGGCGGCTCGGTGGTTGCCGACATGGGGGCGCTCGACTCGTCGCTTGCGGGCCTCGCGGGCAAGCTGGGGATGTCGAACGCCGAGGTGGCGCGTGGCATCGTGCGTATCGCCAACTCCAACATGGTCAATGCGCTCAAGCTGGTGTCGGTCAATCGCGGCCATGATCCGCGCGACTTCACCCTCGTCGTTTTCGGCGGCGGCGGGCCGATGCACGGCGTGGCGCTCGGCAAGGAACTGGGGGTGAAGAAGGTCGTCGTGCCGCGCGGCGCTCCAGTGTTCTCGGCCTGGGGCATGCTGATGTCCGACCTCAGGCGCGATTACTTCGTCACCGAACTGATGGACGCCGACAACGCCGAGGCGCTTACCTCGCTGCTCGATCGCACCGAGGCCCGCGCCATCGCCGATTTTGCCCGCGAGAATGTGCCTGCCGACAAGGTGACGATGACGCCGTTCATCCGCGCCCGCTACCAGAACCAGGAATTCGCGGTCGAAGTGAAGCTCCCCGGCGATCGGCCGGATGCCGCAACGATGCAGCAGTTGATCGCCGATTTCCATGACGCCTACGAGCGCGAATATACCTATCGCCTCGACGCTGGCGTCGAGATCATCGGCATCCACCTGATCGCCGCCTCCGAGGTCGGCAAGCTCGAGATCGTGGCTCTGCCCACGAGCGGCGCAACCGTCGAAGGGGCGATCAAGGGGCGCCGCGAAGTCGACTATGCGACCGAGGGGGTGCACGAGGCGGTGATCTACGACGGCACCAGGCTCGAGCCGGGCATGAGCCTGTCCGGTCCCGCCGTGATCGAGGATCCCGGCACCACTGTCGTCGTTCATCCGGGCAACCGGCTGACGGTCGACGACTTCGGCAACATCCACATCGATATCCGGGGCTGAGCCATGACCCACGATCCCGTCACCTACGACATCATCCAGAACGCCCTCGAAGCCATCGCAGACGAGATGTTCGTCGCCCAGCGCAAGGCATCGATGTCGGCGATCATCTACGAGGTGCTCGACCTTTCGTCCTCGATCCTCGACCCCAATGGCGACATCGCGGCTTCAGGCGCCGGCATCCCGGCCTTCATCGGCGTGCTCGACAAGGCGGTGAAGGGCATTCTCAAGAAGTTCCCGCTCGCCAGTGTCAAGCCGGGCGACCTCTATGCCTCGAACGACCCCTACTATGGTGGCGTGACGCACCTCAACGACATGGTGCTCGCCTCACCGGTGTTCGCCGACGGCAGGCTGATCGCCTGGGTGGCCGATATCGCCCACTGGAACGATGTCGGCGGCAATGTGCCGGGTTCGATGTCGTCGGATGCCACCGAGATCTTCCAGGAGGGCGTACGCATTCCCGCAGTCAAGCTGTTCGCTGAGGGCGTGCCCAACGAGGCGGTGTTCGACATTCTCTACGTCAACACGCGGCTGCCGGATTTCCTGAAGGGCGACCTGTGGGCCGGCATTGCCGGGCTGCGCATCGGCGAACGGCGCGTCCTCGAACTGGTCGAGAAATATGGCGCCGACACCTATCTCGCGGCAGTCGCGGACTACCTCGACCTGGGCGAACGTCGCGCCAGGGCGGCGCTGAAACTGATGGCGCCCGGCACCTATGACTTTGCCGAGGAACAGGACAACGGCGCGATCCACAAGCTCCGGCTGACCATCACAGCGGATAAGTTCTCGGTCGACCTGCGAGACAATCCCCGGCAGGCGGGCTCGAACAATTCCTCGCGCGAGGGCACCGAGATCGCCCTGCAGCTGGCCTTCAAGTCCTTCACCGACCCCGAAGGCCCGGGCAATGGCGGCTGTTTCCGCCCGCTCGAGGTGATCACCGAACCCGGCACCATCTTCCATGTCGTCGAGCCGGGTGCCCTCGGCTACTACTCCGAGGTCGAGATTCGGCTGTTCGACATGACCCTGCGCGCGCTCGCCCACTACTTCCCCGGCGTCGTGCCGGCGGGCAATTTCGCCTCGATCTGCGGCACGGTGATGGGTGGCAAGCACCCCGACACCGGACGGCACTACACCATCGTCGAGCCGCAGGTGGGCGGCTGGGGCGCCTGGCAGGGCAATGACGGTCCCTCCGGCCAGTTCTCCGGCTTTCACGGCGATACTTTCAACTGCCCCGCCGAGATTGCCGAGGCGCGCTACGGCATGTTCGTCGACCAGGTGGCGCTCAATGCCGAACCCGGCGGGGAAGGCCAGTGGCGCGGCGGCAAGGGTATCGAGGTGCATTACCGCGCCCGCGGCGACAACAATTTCCTGTCGCTCGGCTACACCCGCTCGCGCATGCCGCCCTGGGGCGTCGCCGGCGGCCGGGACGGCTCGCTCAACTACGTGGAACTGCGCCGCACCGATGGCCGTATCGAGCGCCATGCCTTTGCAACGAACGTGGTGGTCAACACCAACGACGTCATCCGCATCGTTACCGCCAATGGCGGCGGCTACGGCGATCCGGCCGACCGCACTCCCGAGGCCGTGGCCCGCGACCTGCGCAATGGCTACCTCACCGAGGAGCGTACCAGGGAGATCTATGGCGCGCCGTGAACGCGGTGCGGCCGACCCACGCCAACCAGGTGGCCGAAAGGCCAACAGGGTCGCGGCATTAAGTCCGCGGACCGGCATTGTCGACAGATTGGACGCGGGATAGCCTGCCCGCAGGCCGGGCTGTATCGGCCGCCTGGAGGGTAGCGTGAGCGGCAAGTCTTATCGGGTATCGGCGGATATCGGCGGCACCTTCACCGACCTGGTGTTTCAGCAGGTCGAGACCGGTCACTGCTCGGTGGCCAAGGTTCTGTCCACACCGGCAAATCCGGCGCTGGCGGTGATCGAGGGGATATCGAAGAGCCTGCCGCCCGACGCCAGCGTCGACTTCTTCATCCACGGCACCACGGTGGGCCTCAACGCGGTGCTGACCCGGCGCGGCGCCAAGGTGGCGCTGCTGACCACGGAGAACTATCGCGACGTCTACACCATCCAGGGCAATGACCGTCGCGAGATCTTCTCGATCCGCTGGCGCAAGCCCAAGCCGCTAGTGGCGCTTGCCGACACCTACACGGTGAAGGAGAGGATCAATGCCAAGGGCGAAATCGAGACCCCGCTCGATACCGGTGAACTCGACACGCTGATCGCCGCGGTGAAGGCGAATGGCTACCAGGCGATCGCGATCTGTTTCCTGTTCTCGTTCAAGAACGCCGCCCATGAACTGGCCGCCGAGGCCTACCTCAAGCAGCATCTGCCCTCGACGCCGATTACGCTGTCGCATCGCGTCTCGCCCGAATGGCGCGAATACGCCCGCACCTCCACCGCCGCGATGGACGCTTACGTCGCACCGGTGGTCCGCAACTATCTCAACACCCTCGTCGAGAAGCTGTCGGATCGCCTCCCCAAGGGCGGCGAACTGCACGTGATGGAATCGAATGGCGGCGCCATGACAGCCGCGGCAGCCAGCGAGACGCCACTGCAGACGCTGCTTTCAGGCCCGGTCGGCGGCGCCATCGGCGGCGAAACCCTGGCGCGCACCATCGGTCGCAGCAACCTGATCTGCGTCGACATGGGCGGCACCAGCTTCGATGCCAGCCTCATCGTCGATGGTCAGCCATCCGCCTCCAACGAAGCCGAACTGGAGGGCTTGCCCATTCAGATGTCGATCATCGACATTCATGTGATCGGCGCCGGCGGCGGTTCGATCGCGTGGGAGGAGGCCAAGGCTGTCCGCGTCGGCCCGAAATCGGCCGGCTCCTTGCCAGGCCCCGCCTGTTACGGTCGCGGCGGCACCGAGCCCACGGTCAGCGATGCCAACCTCGTGCTCGGCCGGCTGGACGGCGCCAACTTCGCCGGCGGCACCATGCAACTCGATTACGGCAAGGCGGTCGCGGCGGTGGACACCATCGCAAAGCGCTTCGATCTCTCCACCCATGCCATGGCGCAGGGCATCGTCGACATCATCAACGCCAAGATGGCAGATGCCATTCGCACCATCACCATAAGGCGCGGTATTGATCCGCGCGACTTCGCCCTCGTTGCCTATGGCGGCGCCGGCCCGGCCCAGGCTGCGGCGCTCGCCGATCAGCTCGACATCGGCGAAGTGATCATTCCGGTGCTGCCCGGCGCGTTCTCGGCCTGGGGCATGCTGCAGACCGACGTTCGGCACGACTTCAAGACGACGTTCTACGGCTTCTGGGACCAGACCTCACCGAGTTCGGTAGCGGCCGAATTCGAAACGCTCGAAGCCGAGGGCCGTGCCTTCCTGTCGCGCGAAGGGCTTGCGCCCACCGCCATGGCCTTCGAGCGCTACGGCGACTTTCGCTATCAGGGGCAGGAATATGTGCTGACCATCCCGGTGGAAGGCAGTCCTGTCGACATGGCAGCCACCCGGGCAGCGTTCGACGCCGCCTATGACCGGCAATATGGTCACTCGAGCCCGGAGAGCCGGCTGGAGGTTGCAACGCTCCGGGTCGCCGCCATCGGCCACCTGCCGCGACCGGGGATACCCGATCCGCAGATCAAGCCGCGGCAACCAGACCGGATGCGCCCGGTGTATTTCGACGGCGTCGCGCTCGAGACTGCGATCATCGAGCGCGACCAGATCGCGCTTACCGACGTCGTCAATGGTCCGGCCATCATCGAGGAAGCGACCGCCACCACCCTCATCCCGCCAAACTGGCAGGGCCGCATCATTCCGGGCGGCCACCTGACGCTCGAACGCAAGCCGGCGGAGGCATGACCATGAAGACCGCTGATCCGATCACCACCGAAGTCGTCCGCAATTTCGTCATCGCCTGTGCCCAGGACATGAACGCCGCGCTCTGGCGTTCGGCCTACTCGGCCGTAATCTACGAGGGCCGCGACAGTGCGGTTGTGCTGCTCGACGAAAAGGGCAACATGCTCGGCCAATCGACCGGCGTGCCGCTCTTCGTCGGCGCCATCGATGCCTGCGTCAAGCTCGTGCTCGGCCGCTACGGCACCGACATGGCGCCCGGCGATATCTTCATTCTCAACGATTCCTACCTGCAGGGAACCCACCTGCACGACGTCACTGCCGTCGGGCCGCTGTTCCATGATGGCGAACTGGTCGGCTTTGGCGCAGCGCGGGCGCACTGGCAGGATATCGGCGCCATCGACCCGGGCTCCACCATGGGCTCCACCTCGATCTTCCACGAGGGCATCCGGCTCGGGCCGACCCGGATCGTCAAGGAGGGGCAGCCGATCCGCGAGTGGTATGACCTGCTCACCCGCAACACCCGGCTGAAGACCATGACGCTTGGCGACCTCAACGCCCAGATCAGTGCCATTCGCACCGGCGAGAAGCGGCTCACCGGCCTCCTCGACCGCATTGGCGTCGATACCTACCGCGCCGCGTGTGCCAACATCTTCGAGCAGGCGCGGCTGCTCGACATCGAGGCGATCCGCCAGCTCAAGGATGGCACCTACCATCGCGAAGGCTATCTCGACGATGATGGCGTCACCACCGATCCGGTGAAGGTAGAGCTCACGCTGACCATCGCGGGCGAGCGGATGATCATCGACCTGACCGGCACCTCCGGGCCGGTGCAAGGGTCGATCAACTGCGGCGCCGTGCAGACCGAGTCGCTGCTGCGCCTCGCCTACAAGACCATGATCAACCCAGACAGGGCGATCACCGGCGGCTCGTTTTCGACGATGGAAGTCCGCATCCCGGACAACTGCCTGCTCAACGCCAAGGAGCCGGCGGCGTGCGAATGGTACTTCACCGGCCTGGGGCTGCTGGGCGACCTGATGATCTCCTGCCTTGGCGAAGCCATGCCGGACAAGGCGACGGCGGCCCACTACGGCGACTCGATGGTCGCCGCCTTCTTCCAGATGGACAAGGGAGAGGACAGCTGGATCTCGGTCGAGCCCACTGCCGGCGGCTGGGGCGGTACCAATGGCGGCGACGGCGAGAGCGCGCTCATCAACCTCGTCAACGGCGGCTTCCGCAATATTCCGGCAGAGGTCTATGAGACCAAGTTCCCGGTGCGGGTCGAGGAATTCTCGCTGCGCAGGGACTCGGGTGGTCCGGGGCGCTGGCGCGGCGGCTGTGGCGTGACGCGGACCTATCTCCTGCTCGAGGATTGCTTTGGTGCGTTGTGGTTCGAGCGCTCGCGCACTCCGGCCTGGGGCCTGTCGGGCGGCCAGTCTGGCGCCGGTCCGGTCAACGACATCCTCACGCCCGACGGGCAAGTCGAGCACCCCCTGAAGATGCGGGCCAGATCGTTCCCCAAGGGGACCCGCATCGTCACCCGTACTGGCGGTGGCGGCGGGTATGGCGACCCCCTGAGCCGTCCAGTTGCCGAGGTTCTTGACGATGTGCGGGCGGGCCTGGTCTCAGTCGACAACGCGTGGAACGACTACGGTGTCCGCGTGAAGCCGGACTTGAGCGATGAGGCGGCCGGCAGCAAGCCACGGACGGAACCTGGGTCTCAGGTCACCTCATTCACGAGAGGGTGAAAAAGAGGGAGGCCGAACTCAACCGTTAGCAAGACTTCGCGCGTGAACCAGCAGGTCATAACCGCGATCGATCATCGCTTTGCGCTCAGCAGGCCGGCCTTGCCGAGCGCACCGCCGCCGCCAACCAGACGACGAAGCTACAACTCGCCACCAGCTTTTCGCTGCCATCAACCCAAGGCGTCTGGTTTCCCGGCGCCTGCTCCATGTGCGATCCATCGAGAGAGCGCCAACGAAACAGAAACGGCCGCACCGGGCAGCATTGTCCGGTGATTCCAGATGACCTATGGCTTGGATGGGCTGCAAGGCCCGTCGCCACCGCCTGCTCGATTTAGTTGCAACTGGGACATGCGATGAGCCAGCATTCATGAGCCAGCAGTCTTGAGCCAGGACCTGTCTCGCATACGTGCCTTCGTGCAGGTGTTCGATGCCGGAGGCTTTTCGGCGGCGGCCCGGCAACACGGCAAGTCCAAGGCGCTGCTCAGCAAATATGTGACCGACCTCGAGGATTATCTCGGGGTGCGGCTGATGAACCGCACGACGCGCAAGCTTGGCCTGACCGAGGCGGGCGAGGCATATTATCGCGAAGCGAGTGCACTGCTGCAGCAACTCGACGACCTCGACGCGACGATCTCGGATCAGACGGCCGAGCCGCGCGGGCTGGTGCGGGTATCGGCCCCGCGTAACTTCGGTGAGACGACGCTGGCCCCGGCGATCTTCGCATTTATCGCCAAGAACCCGCTGATGTCGGTGGACCTGCGGCTCGAGGACCGGTTCGTCGACCTCGTCGAGGAGGGCATCGACGTGGCGCTGCGCATCACGACCCTGTCGGACAGCTCGCTGATCGCGCGGAAGATTTCGGACATGCGGCATGTGATCTGCGCCTCGCCGGGGCTGATCGCGCGGGTGGGGGTGCCTGAATCGGGCGAGGCGCTGCGCAACATGCCCTGCGTGCTCGATACCAACATGCCCTCGCACAGCTCGTGGCGGTTCATCGAGAACGGCGAGCCGATCTCGGTGCATGTGTCGGGGCCGGCGCGGGTGAATTCGCCAGTGGCGTCGCTGCAGGCGGCGCTGGCCGGTCTTGGGTTTGCCGTATTGCCCACCTACCTCGCTGACCCGCAGATCGCCGAAGGCCGACTCGTGCGCGTGCTCGCAGACCGCATGCCGGAGGGGCCGAGCCTGACGGCGGTCTATCCACACCGGCGGCACCTGGCCGGCAAGGTTCGCGCGCTGATCGACCACCTGGTCGGCTGGTTCGAGAGCAATCCGGTGCGGTAGGAATTTGAGGCGGGGCATGCGGGCGACTTTCCGGGGACTGATGGTGGCGGCGGGGCTGATCCTCTCGACGGGGGTAGCGCAGGCGCATCCGCATATCTGGATCGACGCCAAGGCGCGGATCGTTTTCAACGACCAGGGCGAACTTACCAGCATCGCCAACACGTGGACGTTCGACGAGGCATTCTCGATCTGGCAGATTCAGGGCCTCGACACGAACAGTGACGGCGTCACCTCCAGCGAGGAGATGCAGGATCTGGCCGATGAGAACCTCAAGGGCCTGGCGGAATACAAGTTCTACACCCTGGCGGGGGAGGGCGACGGCACGGTGCCGATGGCAGCGATGGACGATGGCAAGTTCGTCTTTCAGAACAACCGTTCGACTTTCACCTTCGGTATCGAGCCGCAGTCGCCCTATCGGATCAAGGGCAAGTTCGAGCTCGCCATCGCCGACCCCGAGTATTACGTGGCGATCACCTTCGCCGATCCCTCGGACGTCGAGCTGGTGAACGCCCCCGCCGGCTGCCGGCTCGGCTCGGAGCCGCCGCGGGAACTCACCCCCGACGTGCAGGCGCGGCTGGGCGAACTGTCGGCCGATATCCTGACCCTGCCGCCCGACCTGGAGGCGGCGGTGCGCGGCTCGCAGGGGTCGATCGTGATCGATTGCTCGGATGCGGCGGCCCCGCTGCCCCCGGCCGCAACGGCCCTCGAGGCGGTGACGCAGGTGGCCGAGGCCAAGCCGCAGACGCCGTTCGGCGGGCCGCCGCAGGAGCCGGGGTTCAAGATCGACCGCAACGGGCCGCTCGGCTTCATCGTGGTGTGGCAGGAGCAGTTCTACAAATCGCTGACGGCGGCGCTGGGGCAGTTGAAGACGGACTGGACGGCGTTCTGGGTGCTCGGGGGGCTGAGCTTTCTCTACGGCATCTTCCATGCGGCCGGGCCGGGGCACGGCAAGGTGGTGATCGGCATCTACATGCTGGCCAACGAGCGGCAGATGCGCCGCGGCATCCTGCTGAGCTTCGGTTCGGGCATGCTGCAGGCGGTGATGGCCGTGGCGTTGGTGGGCGTGGCGGCTCTTGCGCTGAAGCTGTCGACGAGCGCGATGGATCTGGCCGTGGTGTGGATAGAGCGCAGCGCCTATGCGATGATGGTGCTGCTCGGATTGTGGCTAGTGGCGCGAAAGCTGTTCGGCTGGGGCCACAGCCACGCGGCGACCGATCTCGAAGCCGTCGCGCATACGCGGCTACACGAGGGCGAGGGGCGGCATGCCCTGCTCAGCGATCGGCAGCAGGCGTTCCAGTTTCGCCCGGCGGTGGCGGGGCCGGCGGGCGGCTATGACAGCCACGGTCGGGCGCCGGGGCACGCGCATTACGGCCATGACCATGGCGACCAGGAGCACGACCACGACCATGGGCACCATCACCATCACGTGGTGACGGCCGATCAGACCGGCGGCGACTGGCGCGAGCAGCTCGGCGTGGTGCTGAGTTCTGGCTTGCGGCCGTGTTCGGGCGCGCTGCTGGTTCTGGTGTTCGCATGGAGCCAGGGCGTGTTCCTCGCCGGAGTGGTCTCGGCCTTCCTGATGGGGCTGGGGACAGCGATCACCGTGTCGGTGCTGGCGGTGATGGCGGTTTCGGCCAAGGGACTGGCGCGGCGATATCTCGACACCAACGGCCAGCTCGGATCGCGACTGGTGGGGTTTGCCGAACTCGGTGGGGCGCTGGTGGTGCTGGCGTTCGGGCTCGCCATGCTGGCGACGAGCTTCTGAATCTCCACCGCGTGAACCTGCCGCGACATGGTTGCACTTGTGTTGTCATGGTCGCCGACTATGGTGCGCGCACCTAGAACCTTTCCAAACTGCGAGCCACTCCGTTGACCGAACTTCCGGCGGGCCACCCGCCTATCCGCCAGCCGAAAATCGGGGTGCTGCTGCTCAACCTCGGCACTCCCGACGGGACCGACTACTGGTCCATGCGGCGCTATCTGGGTGAGTTCCTCTCCGATCGCCGGGTCATCGAGGCGAACCCGCTGATCTGGCAGCCGATCCTGCAGGGCATCATCCTGACGACGCGGCCGAGCAAGTCGGGCGCGAACTACAAGCGCATCTGGGACCAGGTGGAAAACGACAGCCCGTTGCGGGTGATCACCAAGCGGCAGGTCAAGGCGCTGCAGGCCCGTATCCCCGAGGTGATGGTCGAGTACGGGATGCGCTACGGCAAGCCGTCGACCGAGGTCGGTCTCAAGGCGCTGATCGATGCGGGGTGCCAGAAGATCCTGTTCGCGCCGCTCTATCCGCAATATTCGGCGACGACGACGGCGACCGCCAACGACAAGGCATTCGAGGCGCTCAAGCGCATGCGCTGGCAGCCGGCGGTGCGGACCCTGCCGGCCTATTTCGCCAGCCCCGCCTATATCGCGGCGCTGGCGACCAGCATCCAGGACGGCGTGGCGAAGCTCGATTTCACCCCCGACCTTATCCTCACCTCGTATCACGGCATGCCAAAGCAGTACCTGATGGCCGGCGACCCGTACCACTGCCAGTGCCTCAAGACGACGCGGCTGGTGCGCGAGTATCTGGGCTGGCCGACCGACAAGATCCGCGTGACGTTCCAAAGCCGGTTCGGGCCGACCGAGTGGCTGCAGCCCTATACGGACGAGACGCTGATGGCGCTGCCGGGGCAGGGGATCAAGCGGGTGGCTGTGGCCTCGCCGGCCTTCTCGGTGGATTGCATCGAGACCCTGGAGGAGCTGGCAATCACCGGCCGCGAGGAGTTCGAGCACGCGGGCGGCGAGAAGTTCGCTTACATCCCCTGCCTGAACGACTCCGATGTCGGCATGGATATGCTGGAGACGGTGATCCGGCAGGAATTGATGGGCTGGATCTGAGGGCGGCAGCCCCTCACCCAGCTCCGCTAGTTCGCTGCGCTCTCAAGCTCCGCTACCCTCTTCCCGAAGGGGCGAGGGTAGGTTGTTGTTGCGAGCGACTTGCCGAAGGCATTCCCCTCGCCCCTCTGGGGAGAGAGTGGCTTGGCGCAGCCAAGCCGGGTGAGGGGCAGGCTCAGCCCTCCTCGATGCCAGCCTTCTCCAGCATGGCCTTGGTGATCGACTGCTTCAGCTTGAAATAGTCGGGCCAGGGGTCGGACTCCTTGGCCTTCGCGGCGGCTGTCTCGAGCGTGAAGACGTTGGCGTGTGGCAGTTCGTCGAGCTCGTCCCAGGCAACTGGAACGGCGCAGGGGATGCCGGGGCGGGCGCGGGTGGAGAACGGGGCCACAGCCGTCGCGCCGCGTTCGTTGCGCAGATAATCGACGAACATGCGACCCTTGCGCTTTTCCTTGCGGATGTTGGCGGTAAACTGGTCGGGCTCGGTTTCGGCGAGCTGGTCCGCGAGATAGTGGCAGAAGGCTTTCACCTCGGGCCACTCGGCGCGCGCGGTAAGCGGGGCGATGACGTGGATGCCCTTGCCGCCGGTGACCATGGGCACGCTCTGCAGACCCCAGTCCTTCAAGACATCGCGGATATGCCGGGCGGCGTCGCGGACACTGGAAAAATCTAGGCTCTCGTCGGGATCGATATCGAAGACGATGCGGTCGGGCTGCTCGAGCTTGTCGATGCGACTGCCCCAGATGTGGAACTCGAGCGTCGACATCTGAACGCCGCCGATGAGGCCGGCGAGGTCGGTGACGTAGAAGTGGTCCTCGTTCTCGCTCTCCTTGAGCTGGATGTTGACGTGCTTCATCACCTCGGGAAAGCCGCCGCTGTCGTGCTTCTGGAAGAACGGCTTTGAGCCGTGCGGGACGCGCACGAGGCTAAGGGCGCGGCGCTGGATATGGGGCAGCATGCGCTCGGCGACGGCGTCGTAATAGGCGACGATCTGGCCCTTGGTGACAGTTTCATCAGGCAGCACGGGGCGGGTCGGGCTGGTGAGCCTCACCTTTTCCCGCTCGGCGACAGCGATCCCCATGTCGTCAGTGAACTGCATGGAGGTGAGCTTGGGCGCGCGCTTCGGTTTTGTCGAGCGGGCCTGCTTCCGTGATTGCAGCCCCTTGGCGATGCCCTCGATGTCGCGGCCGGTTGCGACGCTGGTGGTGAACGTCTCGGTGAGGCCGTCGACTTCGGTGGCGTAGTCGTCCTTGTGCTTGATCAGCAGCCAGTTTTCGCGCGGCCCGTGGGCGGTTTTCTGGTCGCGGCCCTTCATGTGGACGAGCACCCACTCGCCCTTCATGCGCTTGCCGTTCAGCCTGAACTTGAGGTCGCCGCCGTCGAGGCCCTCGTGCGGGTCGCCGATCGGCTCCCAGGTGCCTTCGTCCCACAACATCACCGTGCCGCCGCCATACTGGCCCTCGGGGATGGTGCCCTCGAAGCTGCCGTAATCGACCGGATGGTCCTCGACGCGGACGGCGAGGCGCTTGTCGGACGGATTGGTCGAGGGGCCCCTGGTGACGGCCCAGCTCTTGAGCACGCCGTGGAGCTCGAGGCGGAAGTCGTAGTGCAGGCGGGTCGCATCGTGCTTTTGCACGACGAAACGGAGCGCTTGGACTGCGGTCCTGGTCTCCTCGCCGGAGGGTTCGGAGGTCTTGGTGAAGTCGCGCTTGGTGCGATAGTCTTTGAGTTGGTCGTGCGGCGCGCTCATCTAGCTCACCTTCGCCGCGTGGGCTCTGGGAAGCTGCCCTTTCCAGATGGGGCGGGTGGCGGGCATGGCGAACCTCGCTGCGACTGCGAAAAAACTCACGATCTCAACGAGCTTTGCCGGCCGAATGTTCCGGCGCGCCGGATGCAATCATTGCGTGCGGGGCGGGCCGCACTACATAGTGTCGTGGCCGGCGAATCTTTAGGGACGCATGGCCAGTAGAGGGGAACGCTGCGATGGATTTCGGACTCGATGGCTTGAGCATCGCGCTCATCCTGCTTGGCGTGCTGCTGGTGCTGGTGCTGTTTGCCGGCGCGAAGACCGTGCCGCAGGGCTACAATTACACAGTGGAGCGCTTTGGCCGCTACACGCGGACGCTGAAGCCGGGGCTCAACCTGATCATCCCGTTCGTCGACGGTGTCGGTCGCAGGATGAACATGATGGAGCAGGTACTCGACGTGCCGCACCAGGAGGTGATCACGCGCGACAACGCCTCGGTGACGGCCAACGGCGTAACGTTCTACCAGATCCTCGACGCGGCCGCGGCGGCGTATGAGGTCGACAAGCTCGAGAACGGCATCCTCAATCTGACGATGACCAACATCCGCTCGGTGATGGGCTCGATGGACCTCGACGAACTGCTGTCGCACCGCGACGAGATCAACACCCGGGTGCTGCGGGTGGTGGATACGGCGGTCAGCCCGTGGGGCATCAAGATCACCCGCATCGAGATCAAGGACATCGACCCGCCCAAGGATCTGGTGGAATCGATGGGTCGGCAGATGAAAGCGGAACGCGAGAAGCGAGCGCTGATCCTCGAGGCGGAAGGCAAGCGGCAGGCGGCGATCCTGCAGGCCGAGGGCCAGAAGCAGAGCCAGGTGCTCGAGGCAGAGGGTCGGCGCGAGGCGGCATTCCGTGACGCAGAGGCGCGTGAGCGTTCGGCCGAAGCCGAGGCCAAGGCCACCGAAGTGGTATCGAACGCCATCGCATCGGGCAGCGTGCAGGCGATCAACTACTTCGTCGCCAATAACTACATCAAGGCGCTGGAAGCCCTGGCGAAATCCCCCAACCAGAAGATCCTGATGCTGCCGGTCGAGGCTGCGAGCGTCATCGGGGCTCTGGGCGGGATTGCCGAGATCGCGCGCGAGACCTTTGGGGGCGAGAAGCCCGCCACGCGGCCAACAAGCGGACGGCCGCCTTCGACGACGTGACTTAAGCTCACACGCGGCCCGAGCGGCCGCAGGAGGCAAGAATGCAGGTCCTCGAGTTCATTGCCAGGAATGGCGCATGGAGCTGGGTGGCGGCGGGGCTGGTGCTGCTGGCGCTGGAACTGGTGGCGCCAGGCGGGGTGCTGGTCTGGCTGGGCGCCGCGGCCCTCGTCACCGGCGGCATCGCGTTGCTGGTCAACGTCTACTGGCCACTGACGTTCGTGGTGTTTGGCGTGCTGGCGCTCGCCGCGATCTGGCTGTGGTTGCGTACGCGCAAGCAAGAGCAGCCGACCGATCGGCCGTTTCTCAACCGGCGAGCCGAGCGGTTCATCGGGCACGAGATGGTGCTGGTCGACCCGATCCGCGACGGCGAGGGCCGGGTCGCCCTCGGCGACACCACGTGGCGAGTGACGGGGCCCGACCTCGCAGCCGGCGTCAAGGTGCGGGTGATCGACGCCGACGGCGCTGTGCTGAAGGTCGAGGCGGTGTAAGGTTGCGGGCCGGTGGGTGTTGGAGTAAACTCCAACATGGAAGCTGAGGTTCATACGCCATTCGAACGCTTCGGCGTGGGAGATGGGGTGCACGCCGAGATCGTCATATGGGAAGTGCCGGCGCCCCTAAGGGGCAGCACTCACCGGTTCAAGTATCGTCTCGCGTTGATCGTCGATGGGGAGTGCGTGCTTCGCTACGATAACGAGGCGGGCAAAGGTGACCATCGACATGTTGGCGTGCGGGAGTTCGCTTACGATTTCCGCGACGCCGAGCAGGTGAAAGTCGATTTCTGGACGGAGGTGGGTGAGTGGCTGAACAGAAATGGACGCTGAGAATTTGCGTAATGAGCTTCGAGGAGATGAGGGCCTACAGCATCGGCTCTGGTCGAGACCTCGACAGTGGAAATCCCCGGCGTGAGGCGATGCGGGCGTATGTGTCGCAAGAGCTTTTGTGGAAGGCGCTTTCGCCCAAGCGACTGGAAATATTGAATGCCATGGTTGGCCAGGGCGCGATGTCCATTCGCGAGCTTTCGAGGCGTGTCGTGCGCGATGTAAAAGCAGTACATGCCGATGTGCAGAGCCTGCTGGAGGGGCGGTTTATCGAGAAGACAGATAGCGGTCAGATCGTGCTGCCGTACGATGAGGTGCGTCTCGAAGTGGCGATGAAGGCGAAAGCTGCCGCCTGAACCTCGCGCAAGGCTTCCTTAACCATAAGCTGCAAGGGTTTGTTCACCGGTTGCGTTGGAGTGCGGTGAGTGGGCAAGGCGTGGATGATGGCGGTGGCGGCTGCGCTGGCGGCTGCGTCGGCGCCGGTGATGGCCGCCGAGTTCAATCCGCTCGGCGACGGCTCGGACCACAATAATGGCGACCTGGTGCGGGACGAGACGACCGGTTGCGAGAACTGCCAGCAGCAGCCCCACGAGATGGACGCGCCGGCTTTCGACCTCGACTGGCAGCTTGGCCTGCGCGGCGCGGTAACCCAGTCGAACGACGGCACCAAGGTGGAATTCCTGGCGCTGCCCGAGGTGACGCTCACCCACAACACCATGCGCGGCGGATATTCGGTCGGGGCGTCGTCGGAACTCTCCTATGCGCTCGATGGCAACGCCCGGGTCGACGCGCTGACGCTGAACGGCAGCGTGGACTACAATTTCGACGCGGTCACCGGTGCGGGGCTCAAGGGCAGTTTCACGCTGTCGCAGGACGATGCGAGCGATCCTGACTACGCGTCCAATGTCGCGGCGGCGCCGCTGGTGCTGAGCGGGCAGGTGGACGCGACAGGCCGGCGGGACCTGGGGCTCGTCGTGGTCGAAGGGCGCGGCAATCTCGGGCGCACGGTCAATGGCGAGACCACCTATGACGACGCCTCGACCAGCTCGAACGACTTTCAGAATACCACCGTGGCGGGTGCCGGCGGCCGGCTCGGCTACAAGCTGACGCCTGGGATCACGGCGTTCGTCGACGGTCAGGCGGACTACGAGGCGTATGACGAGGCTTCGCCGAGCCTCCTGGTCAAGCTCGACAACGTGACCTACGCGGCGCGGGCGGGGCTTAACTTCAAGG
>Ga0105047_10005288_pt1 | contig 22242 bp, 19 predicted proteins | sample MAT04_FD_78384 | JGI IMG/M metagenome (GOLD analysis project Ga0105047, IMG submission 78384) | Freshwater microbial communities from Lake Fryxell liftoff mats and glacier meltwater in Antarctica - MAT-04 (megahit assembly) | ecosystem: Environmental > Aquatic > Freshwater > Ice > Liftoff... | reverse complement strand
GCCACGGCCTGCCCGTGGGCCTTCAACTTGTGGGCCGCGCCGGCGACGACCAGCGCCTGCTGGCTGCGGCGCACTGGTGCATGGAAAGGCTGTCGGCCTGAGTCTTTGAACCCATCCGGCGCGCCGCCGGGCCGGCCGGCGGGGCCGTGAACGCGCTACAGCAACGCGTTGAGCGCCCGCTCGAAAGTGGCCACGGTACGGTCGACGTTCTTCAGCTTGTCCAGCCCGAACAGGCCGACGCGGAAAGCGCGGTAGTCGGCCGGCTCGTCGCAGGCCAGCGGCACGCCGGCGGCGACCTGCAGGCCCTGCTTCGCGAAGGCCTGCGTGTTGCTCCAGTCGGCATGGTCGGTGTAGCTGACCACCACGCCCGGAGCCTGGAAGCCCGCAGCGGCCACGCTCTTGATGCCCTTGCTTTCCAGCAACGCACGCACACGATCGCCCAGCTGCTGCTGCGCGGCACGGGCGTTGTCGAAACCGAACTCGGCGGTTTCCTTCATCACGTCACGCAACTGCGCCAGGCCGTCGGTGGGCAGCGTGGCGTGATACGCCGTCGTGCCCTTCTCGTGCGCTTCCATGATCTGCAGCCACTTCTTCAGGTCGAGCGAGAAGCTGCTGCTGGAGGTGTGCTCGATGGCCGCGCGTGCACGCTCACCCAGCATCACGAGGCCGGCGCAGGGTGTGCTGCTCCAGCCCTTCTGAGGCGCGGTGACGATGACGTCGACACCGGTGGCCTTCATGTCGACCCAGATCGCGCCCGAGGCCACGCAGTCCAGCACGAAGAGGCCGCCGTACTCGTGCACCGCATCGGCCACGGCCTTGAGGTAGTGTTCGGGCAGCAGCATGCCGGCCGAGGTTTCGACGTGCGGTGCAAACACCACGTCGGGCTTGCCGGCGCGGATGGCGGCCACCACTTCTTCGATGGGCGCGGGCGCAAACGGCGCCTTCGGGCCGGGGCCGGTCAGGCGCGCCTTCAGCACCGTGGTCTCGGCCGGGATGCGGCCCATCTCGAAGATCTGGCTCCAGCGGTAGCTGAACCAGCCGTTGCGGATGACCAGCACCTTCTTGTCCTGCGCAAACTGCCGCGCCACCGACTCCATGCCGAAGCTGCCGCTGCCCGGCACCACGATGGCCGAAGTGGCGCCGTAGACCTGCTTCAGCGTGGCCGAGACATCCTGCATCACGCGGTGAAAACGCTGCGCCATGTGGTTCAGCGCGCGGTCGGTGTAGACGACGGAATATTCGAGCAGGCCGTCGGGGTCGACGTGGGGCAGCAGGCCGGGCATGGAAGCCTCCGGTAACGAAGCGTTCAGGGGCTGGCAGCTTAGCAGCCCGCGCCCGGCTGCGCCTGCCGTACGCCCTGCCGCACGGCCGCACTGCGCTATCGTGCCCGCATGCCGCGCCGTCCTTCACCTCAGCCCGGCGCACCCGCGGGCCTCGGCGCGGGCATGCTGGCGCTGACTTCCGCCGGGCCGCTGGCGCAGGCCGCGCTGCTGGGGGTGGCGGCGCTGGTGCTTTGGGTGGCCTGGCAGGTGCTGCAGCCGACCCCGGTGAAACGCCTGGTCATCGCCACCGGCCCCGAGCAGGGTGCCTACGACGACTTCGCCCGCCGTTACCGGCCGCTGCTGCAGGCGCAGGGCGTGGAGGTCGAGCTTCGCGCCACCCAGGGTTCGAGCGAAAACCTGGCGCTGCTGCGCGACGCCCGCTCTGGCGTGCACGCCGCCTTCGTGCAAGGCGGCGCCGCGAGGCCTGACGCAGCCGGCGCCGACGACGCCCCGGTGCTGTCGCTGGGCGGCGTGGCCATCGAGCCGCTGTGGCTCTTCTTCCGTGAAGACAGCGCGCAGCGGCTGTCGGCCGGCGTGGCGCCCGAAAAGCTGGCGCAGCTGGCCGGCTGGCGCATCGACACCGGGCCGCCCGGCGGCGGCTCGGGCCCGCTGTTCTGGCAGCTGGCCGAAGCCGGCGGGCTGCCGGCGCCGCCACAGGCCGGCGCCACGGTGGACGCCGTGGGCGGCGTGCTCGACCTCGTGCAGGGCCGCGTCGACGCGCTGGCGCTCGTCTCGGCGGCCGAAGCACCGCTGGTGCAGTACCTGCTGCACACGCCGGGTGTGCAACTGCTCGGCATGGCGCAGGCCGAGGCCTACGCACGCCGCTTCCCCTTCCTGCGTGTGCTGAAGCTGCCACGCGGCACCGTCGACCTGGCGGCCGACCTGCCGCCGCAGGACCTGCCGCTGGTGGCCACCACCGCCACGCTCGCGGTGCGCGCCGACCTGCACCCGGCGCTGGTGCAACTGCTGCTGCAGACCGCCCACCAGGTGCACAGCCCGCCGGGCTGGTTCCAGCGGGGCAGCGACTTCCCTCAGCCCAGCGCCGACGAACTGCCGCTGGCCCCGGCGGCCGACCGCTACTACCGCCACGGCCCGCCCTGGCTGCAGCAGTACCTGCCGTTCTGGCTGGCCAACTTCGTCGACCGCATGTGGATCGTGCTGCTGCCGCTGCTGGCCGCGCTACTGCCGCTGTCGCGCATCCTGCCGCCGCTGGTCACGCTGCGCCTGCGCTCGCGGGTCTTCCGCTGGTACGCGCACTTGCGTGCCATCGAAAGTGCGCTGGAACAACCCGACGCCGATTTCGCCGCGCTGCGCGAACGGCTCGAACGGCTGGACACGCAGACCGAAAACATCGGCGTGCCGCTGTCCTTCACCAACGAGCTCTACGACCTGCGCGGCCACATCCACCTCGTGCGCAAGCGCCTGCTGGCGCGAGCGGCCGGCATGGCCGAACCGCCACCGGCCGCCGATCAGCCCGCCGCTTCGTAGGCGGCGCGCAGCCAGCCCAGCAGCTCGGCATCGACCTCGGCGGCCGTCGACAAGCGCACGCTGGCGTTGCACATGCCGCCAGGCGGCAGCAGCTTCAAGCGCGGGTGCGCCGGCAGGCTCTTGTGGTTGATGCCGACCTCGATCTGCGTCTTCGTCGCCGGCCCCAGCATGGCGAACTGCTTCTTGCGGCGCAGGCTGACGTAGGCCTTCTTGGGCGCCTGCTCGAATTCGCCGAAGGTCGTGATGGCGGCGATCAACGATTCGTGCAGCGGGCGCAGGTCGGCCTTGGCCCCGGCATAGATCGCATCCAGCCCTTCGCCATCGCCCACCGGGGGCAGGGCGGCGGCCGCCGCGCCTGGTGCCGCACCCAGGTCGGGCAGAGGCTTGCCCAGCGTCAGCGCCAGCGCGTTGGCGTCGCCGTAGCCGAGTTTGAAGTGCTCCATCGCCCAGGCGCGGCGCTCAGCGACCTTCGACAGGCCGCAGGCGGCAATGGCGGCCTGCAGTTCGGCGATCGTCTTGCCGGTGCGCGTCTGGATGTTGCGCAGCTGGTTCAGCGTGGCGGCTTGCGGGTCGGCCATGAGCAGCTCCTGACCGGCGATACCGGGGAGGCGATGCTGCGCCAGCACCGGCTCGCCAGCCAGCGGGGTGACACCTAGAATCCGCCCTTTTCGCCGTCTGGCATGCTGGAGCACCGCCCCATGGACACCCGCACCTCCCCGATCCGCATGCGCATCACCCAGCTGCGCGAGGAACTGGCACGGCACGGTGTACACGCCCTGCTGGTGCCCAGCGCCGACCCCCACCTCAGTGAATACCTGCCCGAACACTGGCAGGGCCGGCAGTGGCTCAGCGGCTTCACCGGCAGCATGGCCACGCTGGTCGTCGCCACCGACCGCGCCGCGCTTTTTGCCGACAGCCGCTACTGGATGCAGGCCGAGGCCGAGCTCACCGGCACCGGCATCGAACTGGTGAAGATCCCCACCGGCAACAGCAACGCGCACATCGACTGGCTGGCGCGTGAAGTGCCGCGCGGCGCCACGGTTGCGGTCGACGGCCAGGTGCTGGGGCTGGCTTCGGCGCAGGCGCTGAAGTCGGCGCTGAGCGCCGCCGGCGTGCTGCTGCGCACCGACCTCGACCCGCTCGACGCGCTCTGGCCCGAGCGCCCCGCGTTGCCTGCGATGCCGGTCTACGAACACGCCGCGCCGCACGCGCCGACCCCGCGCGCCGCCAAGCTGGCGCAGGTGCGGCAGGCGATGGGCGCGCGCGGCGCCACGCACCACTTCATCAGCACCGTCGACGACGTGGCCTGGCTGACGAACCTGCGCGGCAGCGACGTCAGCTACAACCCGGTCTTTCTGGCCCATCTGCTGCTGGACATGGCGGGCGCCACGCTCTTCGTCGGCGCCGGCAAGGTGAACGCCACGCTGCGTGCGCAACTCGCCGCCGACGGCGTGCAGCTCGCGCCCTACGGCGAAGCGGCCGGCGCGCTGGCCGCCTTGGGCGAAGGCGCGACGCTGCTGTTAGACCCGCGCCGCGTCACCTTGGTTTTCCGCGAGCGCGTGCGCTGCACGGTGCTCGAGGCCATCAACCCGAGCACGCTGCTGAAGAGCCGCAAGAGCGCCGCCGAAGCCAACTTCGTGCGCGAGGCCATGGCCGAGGACGGCGCCGCGATGTGCGAGTTCTACGCCGGGTTCGAGGCCGCGATGGCGCGCGGCGAACGCATCACCGAGCTGATGGTCGACGAACGCATCAGCGCCGAACGCGCCAAGCGCGCCGGCTTCGTCGGCCTGAGCTTCAACACCATCGCCGGCTTCAACGCCAACGGCGCGATGCCGCATTACCGCGCCACAGAGGAATCGCACGCGGTGATTGCCGTGCAACCGGGTGAAGGCGGCCTGCTGCTCATCGACAGCGGCGGCCAGTACCTGGGCGGTACCACCGACATCACACGTGTGTGGCCCATCGGCACGGTGAGCGCGGCGATGAAACGCGACTACACGCTGGTGCTCAAGGGCACGATGAACCTGTCGCGCGCGCGCTTTCCGCGCGGCACCGCCAGCCCCATGCTCGACACGCTGGCGCGCGCGCCGCTGTGGGCCGAAGGCATCGACTTCGGCCACGGCACCGGCCACGGCGTGGGCTACTTCCTGAACGTGCACGAAGGCCCGCAGAGCATCAGCAAGGCGGTGCCCAACGCCGACATGGGCATGGAGCCCGGCATGATCACCAGCATCGAACCCGGCGTCTACCGGGCCGGCCAGTGGGGCGTGCGCATCGAGAACCTGGTGCTCAACGTGCCGGCCAACACGCCCGAGGGCCGCACCTTCGACGAGTTCCTCGAGTTCGAGACGCTCACGCTGTGCCCTATCGACACCCGCTGCATCGACCTGCAGCTGTTGCGCCAGGACGAACGCGCCTGGCTCAACGCCTACCACGCCACCGTGCGTGAACGCCTGACGCCGCGCGTCGGGCCTGCCGCGCTGGCCTGGCTGGTCGAACGCACGCAGCCGATCTGAAACCTGGCGCCATGACCGCGCTGGGCATCGACCTCGGCGGCACCAAGGTCGAAGCGGCGCTGCTGGCCGACGACGGCCGCACGCTCTGGAAGCAGCGTGCCACCACGCCGGCGGGCGACTACGAAGCGACGCTGCAAACGGTGGCCGCACTGGTGGCCGCCGCGCGGCCGGCTGCTGGCGGGCCGGTGAGCATCGGCATCGGCACACCCGGCGCGGCCGCGGCCGACGGGCGCATGAAAAACTGCAATTCCACCTGGTTGAACGGCCGCCCATTGCAGGCCGACCTGCAGGCGCTGCTGGGCCAGCCGGTGGCGCTGCTGAACGACGCCAACTGCCTGGCGCTGTCGGAAGCCACCGACGGCGCCGGCGCCGGCGCGGGCGTCGTTTTCGCCGCCATCCTGGGCACCGGCACCGGCGCCGGCATCGCCGTTCACGGGCGTGTGCTCACCGGCCCCAACGGCCTGGCGGGGGAATGGGGCCACAACCCGCTGCCCTGGGCCGAAGCCGGTGCCGATCCGGCCTGGGCCTGCTACTGCGGCCAGCACGGCTGCATCGAGACCTTGCTCAGCGGCCCCGGCCTGGCGCGCGACCACGCGCGCCAGCACGGCGGCACGCTGGACGCCGTGGCCATCGCTGCGCAGGCCGCGGCGGGCGACGAAGCCTGCGCCGCCACACTGGAACGCCACACCAGCCGCCTGGCGCGTGCGCTGGCCGGCGTCATCAACCTGCTCGACCCCGACGTCATCGTGCTCGGCGGCGGCCTTTCGCGTTTGCCGCACCTGTACACGGCGGTGCCGGCACTGTGGTCGCGCTGGGTGTTTGCCGCCGGTGCCGACGGGGCGCCGGTGCGCACACGCTTGCTGCCGGCGCTGCATGGCGACGCCTCGGGTGTGCGCGGCGCGGCGTGGGTCGGACGCTCGGCCGGCGCCTGACACGCTGGCACCGCGCGCCGCATGGCGGTGCGTCGAAAGCTCAGGCCTTGCCGAATTTTGCGATCAGGGCCCGCGCACTCTCCAGCAGCGCCTTGCCCTTGAAGCCACGCTTGTCCATGTCGGCCACCCACTCGTCGTCAACCTGGGCGCTGAGCTTGATGAACTCTTGCGTCTCGGCGGCGGTGAAGGTGTGGATGGTGTTGCCGCGGTCGACCGCGGCCTTGCGCCCGGGCGCGTCGTTGGCTTGCTGCACCCTGCCCAGCCAGGCGCTGGTGGCCAGGCCCGAATGGGCGTCGACGACCTTCTTCAGGTCGGGCGCCAGGGCTTCGTACTTCGCCTTGTTCATCGCCAGCACGAAGGTGTTGGTGTAGAGCGCCGGGCTGCCGGCCGGGAACTCGCTGTGGAACCTGGCCAGTTCGTGCACCTTCACCGACGGCACCACCTCCCACGGGATGGCGCAGGCCTCGATGGTGCCCTTGCTCAGCGCGTCGGGGATGCCCGGCAGCGGCATGCCCACGGGGATGGCGCCCAGTGAGGCCAGCATCTTGGTGGCCTGGCGCGTGGGGCCGCGCACCTTCATGCCGCGAAGGTCGGCGGCCCGGTTGATCGGCTTCTTCGTGCTGTGGAACATGCCCGGGCCGTGCACGTGCAAGGCCAGCAGCTGGGTTTCCTTGAACTCGTCGCTGGCCTGGGTCTGCATGTATTCCCACAACGCCTTCGACGTCGCCTCGGCGTTGTTCATCATGAAGGGCAGCTCGAAGGCCTCGCTGCGCGGGAAGCGGCCTGCCGAGTAGCCTGGCGCCGTCCAGATGATGTCGACGACGCCGTCGCGCGCCTGGTCGTAGAGCTGCACGGGCGTGCCGCCGAGTTGCATCGCCGGGTAGGCCTCGAACCTGATGCGGCCGCCGCTGTCCTTCTCGACCAGTTCCATCCACGGCTTGTGCATGTTCAGCCAGACGCCGCTCATCGGCTGCATGAAAGTGTGGAACTTGAGCGTCACGCTCTGCTGTGCCAGGCCGGTCAGCGCCGGCGCGCCGAGGGCGGCGCCGGCGGCGCCTTGCATGAACTTGCGGCGGTTGAGCATGAGGTGTCTCCGTGAGTGGTGTGTGGCGCCGGCGTCCGCTTCGGGCCACGCCCGGTGTGGGCAAAGCGCCGGTGCTGCTTTTACCCCAGGCGGGCGCGGCGAGAATCCGGACTATCGAGCCCAACGGACAGGCGGTTGAAGATCATGACGGTGTTTGCGTGGCTGCTGCTGGCGGCCTTGGTGGGGGGCGGCGGCTGGCTGTGGACGCCCGACAAGGACCGCGCCGAACTCGAGCCGCGCTACGCCGGCCCGGCCAGCGAGTTCGTCGACGTGCTGGGCGTGCGCCTGCACCTGCGCGACAGCGCCGCCGGCGCCGCGCCGGGCACGCCCACGCTGGTGCTGCTGCACGGCTTCGGCTCCAGCCTGCACACCTGGGAGCCCTGGGCGCAGGTGCTGGCCGCGACGCACCGCGTCATCCGCATCGACCTGCCCGGGGCCGGCCTCACCGGCGCCGACCCGACGGGCGACTACAGCGACGAGCGCGGCATCGCGTTGTTGAACGCGCTGCTCGAGCAGCGCGGCGTGGCGCGCGCCACCTTCGTCGGCCACTCGATGGGCGGCAGGCTGGCCTGGCGCTATGCCGCCGCGGCGCCGCAGCATGTCGAGCGGCTGGTGCTCGTGGCGCCCGACGGTTTTGCCAGCCCTGGCTTCGAATACGGCAAGGCGCCTGACGTGGGTATGGCCATCAAACTGATGCAGTACACGCTGCCCAAGGCCGTGCTGCGCTGGAGCCTGCTGCCGGCCTACGCCGACCCGGCGGTGGCCAGCGACGAACTCGTCACGCGCTACCACGACATGATGCTGGCGCCGCAGGTGCGCAGCGCACTCATCGCTCGTATGCAGCAGCTGGTGTTGCAGGACCCGGTGCCGATGCTGCGCCGGATCAGCGCACCCGTGCTGATGCTGTGGGGCGAGAAGGACGCGATGATCCCGGTGGCCAACGCGCAGGACTACCTGCGTGCCCTGCCAAAGTCGCGCCTGGTGGTGCTGCCTGCCGTGGGCCATGTGCCGCACGAAGAGGCGGTGACCGCCGGTCTGGCGGCCGTGCAGGCCTTCCTGGCCGAGTAGCGCCGCGCGGGCCGTTCAGGCGACCGGCGCGGCGCGCTTGCGTGGTGCGCGGGCGAGTGCGGTCGCGGCGCGCTTCGCAGGCGCGCGGGTCGGTGCTGCCGCGGCCCGCTTTGCCGGCGCCGGCTTGACCACCCCCTTGTTCTTGACCGCTGCCTGCGCGGGCTTCGCGCTGGCAGTGTCCGGCTTCGCGGCCGCAGCCCGTTGGCGTAGCGCTGCCTTGGGGGCCAGGGCCGGGGCCACCGCCGCGACCTTCGCCCGCGCCGCCAGCGCCAGCTTGCGCACACGCCGGATGTCGGCGTCGGTGATGACACCGTTGACGCCCGAAATCGCGGCCAGCTTCATGCCGTGTTTCAGGCCCAGCTGGTAGATCTCTCGCACCTTCTCCCACTCGATGTTGCGGCCGATGGTGTAGTTCTCGAAGCGGCCTTCCAGCGCCAGCACGATGGTCTCGGCCAGGCAGGCGTAGGCCACGCCCTCCGGCAAGCCGATGTTCTTCATCTTCACCTCGCCAGGCAGCAGGATCTCGCCCGACTCGATGACCAGCACGTCGGGCCGCCGCGCCACTTCCTCGGGCGGCAGGTCCAGCGGCCGCGCCACGTCGGTGATGACGCAGCCGGGCTTGACCTTCATGATGTCCAGCACCTTCTTGCCGGCGGCCGAGGTGGCGGTGACGATCATGTCCATCTCGGCGATGTGCGTGTCGGCGCGCGCCGACAGCACCAGCTTCGCGTCGGGCGTGTCGTGCAGGATGGACTGCTGCAGCGCCAGCAGCTTGGCGGTCTCGGGCGAGACCAGCGTGACCTCTTCGGCCGCGCGCACCAGCAGCCGCGCACACGCCGCGCCAATGGCCCCGGTGGCGCCCACCACCATGGCCTTGAAGGCCACGCGCTCCTTGGCCTTGGGCTGCGGCAGCAGCTTCAGCCGCAGCAGCGCGTCGTGCGCGGCCCACAGCGCGGCCGACGCGCTGTAGCTGTTGCCGGTGGTGATGGGCAGCGGCGCGCGCTTGGCCACCGTGACGCCGGCGTCGCCCACCACCTTGGTGAAGGCGCCCAGGCCCATGATCTGCGCACCCAGCTTCTGCGCCATCTCGGCCGCGGCCAGCAGTCGGCGGTAGGTGAACTCGGGGCTGCGGCGCATGATCTCGCGCGGCGTGCCGCCCACCGAGATCAGCCAGCCCTCGGCCTGCACCCCGGTGGGCGAGCGTATGCCCTCGACCTTCGAATAGACGAAGGGCGGCGCATAGGCCATCAGCTTTTCCAGCGAGTCCAGGAACAGCGGCGGCGAGATCTGCGACAGCATCTCCACCGGCTTGAGCACCTTGAAGTACTCCTGCGACAGCGGGTGGATGACAAACGCAAAGCGGTTGGTGCGCTGGAAGCCGCCCGGGTAGAGCAGGCGCGGCTGAATCTGCAGGCCGGCGACGATCTCGAGGTAGTCGTCGTCGAGCAGCGCCTCGGGCGACTTGCCGGTGGCCGCCAGGATCATCGCGTCCAGCGTCTCGGGCCCCAGCACGTGGCCCTGCAGCACCGGCGAACCGTCGACCACCAGGTGCACGCCCTTGTCCTTGAACTGCGCCAGGCGCTGGTCGTTCAAGGCCGAGGTGATGACGGTCTTGCCGGCCAGTTCCTCGAGGCCGAAGCCGTCGAGCTCGTGCGCCGGCGCCACGATCACCGTGGCCTTCGTCATCGCCTTGCGCAGCACGAACTGCGCCCACTGCTGCAGCAGCGGGGCCGGCAGCACACGCGGCGGCACCCAGCCCGTCAGGTAATGCGCGCCGTCGCTGTAGAGCTTCAGCGCGCCCAGCGAAGTCAGCAGCTTGGGCACGCCCAGCTGCAGCAGCGGGTCGGCGAACAGCAGGTTGGCGCTGTACTCGGCCATCGTCTGCGCCAGCTTGCGCTGCGCCATGCCCGAGAAGAACAGCACCCGCGCGTTGGCGAAGCAGCCGCCCAGATCGTTCTGCGTCTGGCGCACGGCCCATTCCTGCAGCAGGTCGCCCAGGCGTTCGCCGGTGGTCACCGGCGCCTGCGTCACGGCGCGGCGCAGGCGCAGCGCGTCGCGCTCGATGAAACGCCTTGCGCCCAGGCTGTAACTGTCTTTCAGCACGCCCAGGCCGATGGCGTCGGCCTTCGTCTCCCACAGCTTCAGCAGCTTCAGCGCCTTGGCGGTGCTGCCGTCGGTGCCCAGCCGGCGCACGGTCAGCCTGCGGCCCAGGAAGAGCGTGCTGAAGTCAAAATCCTGGCTGCTTGCACCCAGGCTGATGCTGATCACGGTCTTCATGGGTTTTCTGCGCCAAAGTTGCCCTGTGCATGATGAAGGAGGTGCAAGGTGGCGAACTTGATCAGCGACATGGCGCGGGCGGTCGGCCTGCCCCGGCTGAAGCGCGCGGCGGGCGTGGTGACGCGGCGGCTGCCGATTCCGCAGCCGCTGCTGATGGTGGGGCCGGGTTCGAGCACGCGGCTGGCGCAGGCGGTGGCCGACTTCGGGCACAAGAAAGTGTTCGTCGTCACCGACGCCGTGATCGTGAAGCTGGGGCTGTTGCAGCCGCTGCTCGACACCCTGTCGGCCGCCGGTGCGGCTTTCGAGCTCTTCGACACCATCACGCCCGACGCGCCGATCCCGGTCATAGAAGCCGGCATCGAACGCTACGAGGCCGCGGGCTGCGACGCGCTGCTCGCCTTCGGTGGCGGCAGCGTGATGGACGCCGCCAAGGTCATCGGCCTGGCCGCCGCCAACCGCAAGCATCCGCGTGAACTGGTCGGTTACTTCAAGGGCCTGCGCGCGCCGCCGCCGATCTACGCCGTGCCCACCACGGCCGGCACGGGCTCGGAAGTGACGGTGGCGGCCGTGATCTCCGACCCCGAGACGCACCAGAAGCTGGTCGTCGCCGACACACGCCTGGTGCCGCGCATGGCAGCACTCGACCCGGTGCTGATGACCGGCCTGCCCGCGCCCATCACCGCGGCCACCGGCATGGACGCGCTGACACACGCGGTCGAGGCCTACATCGGCGAATGGGGCACGCCCTACACCGACCGCATGGCGCTGGCCGCCGTGGCCATGGTCTACCGCCACCTGACGCGCGCCTGCGCCGACGGCAGCGACCTGGAAGCGCGCGAGCAGATGGCGCTGGCTTCCACCTACGCCGGCCTGGCCTTCACGCGCGCCAATGTCGGCAACGTGCACGCCATCGCGCACCAACTGGGCGGGCGCTACGGCACGCCGCACGGCCTGGCGAATGCCATCGTGCTGCCCGCCGTGCTGCACTGGTGCAGCGCCGCCGTGCCGCGCAAGCTGGCGACGCTGGCGCGGCGCGCCGGGCTGGGCGAGGCCGGTGAGGACGAGACCGAACTGGCACGGCGCTTCGTCGCTTCCGTGGAAGACATGAACCGAGCCATCGGCATCCCCAGCCAGCTGGCCGCGCTGCGCGTCGAGGACATCCCCGCGCTGGCCGAGGCCGCCTGCGCCGAAGCCGACGCCAACTACCCGGTGCCGCAGGTGATGTCGACGACGGCCTGCGAATCGCTTCTGCTCGGGTTGCTGTTCGACAAGCCCAAGCCCAAGTACAAGTCCAAGTCCGCGGGCGCGCCGCGGCGCAAGGCGACGCCGGCGGTGGTGCCCGTCAAGGCCCGCAAGAAGGCCGCGGTGGCCGCCAAGCCGACACGTGCACGCAAGCCGCCGGCCCGGGCTTGAGGCGGCCGCGGCGGCCCGTGTGGCTCAAGCGACGTACTTCACCAGCCACAGGCTGAGCGCCGGGAAGAACAGCAGCAGCAGCGTGCGCAGCGTGTCGGCGACCAGGAAGGGCATCACGCCGCGGTAGCTCTCGGCGATGGGCACGTCGCGCGCCATGCGGTTGACGACGTAGACGTTCAGCCCCACCGGCGGCGCCAGCAGGCCGAAGCCCACCGTCATCAGCACCAGGATGCCGAACCACAGCGCCACGCTCTCCGGCGGCAGGCCGAAGTCCAGCCCCATCACCACCGGGAAGAAGATCGGGATGGTGAGCAGGATCATGCTCAGCTCGTCCATCACCGCGCCCAGCACGACGTAGAACAGCAGGATGGCGGCCACGACGGCCAGCGGCGCCAAGCCGGAGCCGCGCACCAGGCCGGCCAGCTGCGCGGGCACCTGGGTCAGCGCCAGTGCCGCGTTCATCAGGTCGGCGCCCAGGAAGATCAGGAAGATCATCGCCGAGCTCTCGGCCGTGGCCAGGAAGCTGGCCTTGAAGCCGGGCCAGGTGATCTCGCGCTTCAGCAAGGCCGCCAGGAAGGTGGCCGCAGCGCCCACGGCCGCGCCTTCGGTGGGCGTGAACAGGCCGGCGTAGATGCCGCCGAAGACGAGCAGGAACACGCTGCCGATGGGCAGGATGCCGCCCAGCGCCTGCCAGGTCAGCGCGGCGGCGCTGTCGTCGGCGCGCGCGCTGTCGGTGGCGTCGGTGGCGTCGGTGGCGTCACCCGTGGCCGGCGCCTGGCCCGGCACCAGGCGCACGTAGACCGCGATCGCCACCACGTAACCCAGCACCGCCAGCAGCCCCGGGAACATCGCCGCGGCGAAGAGCTTGGCGATGTTCTGTTCGGTGAGGATGGCGTAGACCACCAGCGGCACCGAAGGCGGGATCAGGATGCCCAAGGTGCCGCCCGCGGCCAGCGTGCCGGTGGCCAGCCGCCCCGAATAGCCGTGTTTGCGCAGCTCGGGCAGCGCCACCTGCGTGATGGTGGCCGCGGTGGCCACGCTGCTGCCACAGATGGCGCCGAAAGCCGCGCAGGCCAGCACCGCGGCCATCGCCAGCCCGCCCCGGAAACGCGCCATGACCGCGGCGGCGAACTGGAACAGCGCACGCGAAATGCCGCCGTGGGTGGCGAAATTGCCCATCAGGATGAAAAGCGGAATGACGCTCAGGTCGTAACTGGCAAAACGCGCGTAGGCCTGCGTGTTGAGGAAGTTGGCCAAGGGCAGCCAGCCTGCCTGCAGCACGTAGCCCACGACGCCGGCGGCGAACATTGCCACCGCGATGGGCGTGCGCAGCGCCATCAGCACCAGCATGACGGCGAAGATCAGCAGCGCCAGCGTGATCGGCGTCATGCAGCCGCCCGCGCCTTGCCAAAACCGCGCAGGGCCTGCGCCAGCGCGATCAACGCCGTCAGCGCCAGCGGCGGCACCATCACGGCGTAGACCCACCAGTCGGGCAGGCCCAGCATCATGCTGCTGGCGTTCGAGCGCCAGGCGCTGAAGCCGCCGAGCGTGCTGCGCCAGGCCATCAGCGCCATCAGCAGCGCCATCAGCAGCGCGCCGAAGCGGTCGAGCTTGTCCTGCGTGGCGCGCGAAGCCTTGACGGTGAAGAAGTCGACCATGACATGGCCACGCTGCCGCTGGCACCAGGGCATGAAGAGCGCGATGGCCGCGCCCGCGGCAGCACCCGTGAGCTCGAAGTCACCCACCACCGACCAGCCCGTGGTGTTGCGGCCGACGAGGCTGGCGCAGGTCATCATCGTGATGACGGTGAGCAGCGCGCCGGCAAGCACGGCGCACAGGCGGGCGAGTCTGTCGAGCAGGGGCAATCAGGCTTCCTGGCAGGGCGGGGGCGGCGGAACCGGGGTCACATCAACACGATGTCGTATTGAGCACCCCCAGGAAATGACTTCGTCATTGCCGCCCCCAGGGGTCAAGCAAAGTGGCAAAGCCACATTTCCTCGAGAGGAGGCGGCAACAAAAACACTCGATCAATCAAGGGTTATGGGGCACTGTCCACCGTCGATCGGATCGAGCTACCCGTCTGGCTACCTGCTGCGCGTGGACTCTCTTGGGACGCCCCGAATCTTCGCCACCTTGAGCGCTGCCACCGCAGCGAAAGTCTAGCTGCACCGGCGCAACCCGACGGACGCCATCAGAGCGCGTCCCAGACCAGCTCACCCTCCACGACCGAGACGAACCGGTCGGCACTGAACCTCGCCGGGTACCGGCTTGTGCGTGCTTGCCGGTCAGCAAACGCTGTCTCGGTTGGTGGTGGCCGAGACAACAGCCCGTCAGGATCTTTCAGCAGGCCTCGGTCGTCGTGCAGCGCCACGATCACCTCCTCCAGCGACACCTTGAGGAAGCCGCTGAACCGCTCGTGATCGGACTCGATCGACGTCTCCACGAGCCATCCGTGAACGCGCTCCGGCGGCTGCGCGCGGTCGAAGCCCAGCGCCTCGCAGAACTCGGGGTCCGCGCCCTGGGCCCACTCGACGATGTCCGTGCGCAGGCCACAGCCGCCGGGACGGCCGCCGCGCGGGCGGGTACAACATCTGTAGTCGGCAGCAGCCATCCGGTTTCGACGACCACCCGTGGCACAGCCGCCACCCTCAGCAACGCGACCTGCGCTGTCGGTTTGCAGGGTCAACCCGATGCACTCAACGCGGCGGGGGAATCAGCGTTACACCGGGCAATGCACCCTTGGGGCCACGGTGCACGATGGGGCAGTTCAAGATGACCCGAGTCGGCTCCAGCACCACGACACCGCTTTCTGCGGCCGCCAGCACAGCTTCTTCGGACCTGAGGGTCTGCGGCGTCCGGCCTGCGGTCCAGGTGACCTTGACCATCTGCCACAGCGGGCTGTACGCGGTGTCGCGGCTCGTCGAACCCATCGGGAACGGGGCCGACGCGAAGATGCTGGCCTGCTGGAAATTGGTCACGGCGTAGACCTTGTCCAGCGAGGAAGGCTGGCCGGGCGCCGGCTTGCCGGTGGGCAAAGCGTAGGCAAGGCGCGGGGCGAAATTCGCCCCCTTGGCCTGGGCGACATCGGCATGCGACACATCGGTGGTGATGTAGAAAACCTCATCGCCGTCAAACCAGCCGCTCAACACCGGCACGGACGCGTGGCTCTTGACCGACGGTGGCGCCACGGTGGTGCAGGCGCTGGTCATCAGCACCAGGAAGCTGGCCAGTGCGACCCGGGTGCTTGCGTGCAATCGGAAGGGTTGGGGGGACTGCATGTCCTTGTCTCCGGTGATTTGTCAGATTCCAGCCGCATCGCCGCGCTGCCAGTGCGTCGGCGTGGCACCCATGCGTTGCAGGAACACGCGCCCGAAGGCGCCCGGGCTGGCATAGCCTACCTCGGCGGCCACTTGCTTCACCGGCAGCCCCTTGCGCAGCAGCGTGCGGGCCAGGCCCAGGCGCCAACCCGTGAGGTAGTCCCCGGGGGGCACACCCACCGTGCGCGTGAAGTGGGCTGCGAATCGCGCACGCGACATGCCGGCCAGTGCAGCCATGCTGTCCAGGTTCCAGCCTTGCGCCGGTTGCGCATGCAGCGCGCTGATGGCCTTGGCCAGCCGCGCGTCGGCCAGGCCGGCCATGACACCGCCGTCCACCAGGCGGTGTGCCGTGGCATGCCGCAAGAGCTGGATCACCAGCACCTCGGTCAGCCGGTCCACCACCGCGCCGTGCCCGCAGCGGCTGGCTTGCGCTTCGCTGAACAGCAGTTGTTGGGCGAGATCGAGGCCCGGCAATTGCGCCATGGGCACGCTCAGCAAGGCCGGCAATCCGCGCAGCAACGGGTTCTCGTCCCTGGCGCCGAAGTCGATCGATGCGCAGACGACATCGGCGCCTGGGTCGTCACCGCCGTCGAGCCGGTGGGCACCCGGGCGCGGGATGAACAGCACGCTGGGTTCCATGACGATGCTGCGCCGCCCCTGTGGGTCTGTCACGCGCAAAGGCCCGCGTCGCACCAGGTGCAGGTGGCCCACCCCGACGCTGCCGTCGAAGTCGGCCGGGCCGCACAGCGCGCCGCTGTGAAAGACGCGGGCGCGCAACTCGAAGCGCTGGAGCAGGGCCGACAGGCGGTCAGACATGAGATTAATTGTGTTGAAACGGAGACGAAAAGATGCTAATCGTCTCAGCCTCGCCGCTAGAGTGCAAGCATTCCTGAAGACTGGAGAACACCCATGCCCGCTGCTCAGCCGCTGTCCTCACTGATGCCGCGCCAAGCGGTACCGCCCTTGCTGGTGCCGACGCTGGACCACGGCAGCTTGACCCTCAGCGAGGACGCAGCGCCGAACTTCACACTGCTGGTTTTCTACCGCGGCCTGCACTGCCCGATCTGCCTGAAGTACCTGCTGGAACTGGGCCGGCTGCAGCCCGAATTCGATAAACGTGGCGTGAAGGTGGTCGCCATCTCCAGCGACGGGCGCGATCGTGCGCAGGCCATGGCCGACAAGCTTCACGCCCCCGCTTTGCGCATCGGATACAACCTCAGTCTGAGCAAGGCGCGCGAGTGGGGCCTGTACATCAGCACCTCGCGCGGCATCACGTCCATCGGCATCGAAGAGCCGCCGTTGTTCTCGGAGCCCGGCGTCTTCATCGTGCGGCCCGACGGCACGCTGTACTACGGCGCAGTGCAGACCATGCCCTTTGCACGGCCGCACTTCGACGAATTGCTGGCGGCACTGGACTTTGCGCTGGACAAGAACTACCCGGCCCGGGGCGAGTACATCGGCGCGGTGTGAAGGTGAGCAGACAGGTGCTCCGCTGCTCGCGGCGCCAGGCGCTGCTGGCCGGCCTGGGCGCGGTGGGCTGGCGTGCTGCTGCGGCAAAGGAACCGACGCCGTGGACTGCACGCGCCGTCCCCACAGTCGAGCCGGTGCGCCAGTTGCAAACGGGTGGGCCGTCGGGACTGTTGGGCACGGGGGTCAGCGGCGTCTTGTGGGCCTTGTCGCTGACCGGCCAGGCACCCCGCCGCTTGGCCGACGGGCTGGATGCGGCCACGCCCCTGGCCGCCGGCCACGGCCGCATCGCGGCACGCATGGCTGGCGGTGGGTTGTGGGTGTGGGAAGACGGCCGCATACGCACGCTGCCGTCCGTCGGCCTGGCGGTGCACGCAGGCCTGCTGATCTTGCCGCTGGCCGTGGTGGCCGTGGTGAGCGGGCAGACCGGGTTGACTCGGGAAAACGGCAGCCCGCGAGGTACCGATCCGCCCAGCCACCGCCTTGCCCGTTTCGAACCCGACGACGCCGGACGCTGGCGCGAAGTGGCGCGCTCGCAAGACGCCGTGTTGCCCGACGCGCGGCCCCTGCAGGTCGACCTGGATGGTCGCGGCGACGGCGGCCACATCGCCGTGTTGGCCGGGCCCGATGCCAGCCGCTATGACCACGGTGTGCTGGGCGATGGCATCGAGGCCACACGATTGCTCTGGCTCGAACGCCACGGGTTGGGCGTGATGCGCGCCTTGAGCCTGCCGGCGCCCCATGTCCTTGAAGACATTGCGCCCAGGGCGGTGACGTTGCCGGGCGCGCCTGGACGCTTCGGCCTGCTGACCGTGCGCTCGGGGCCCGACGGCGGGCAGCTCGCGCTGGTGACGGCTGACCCGGCCCGGCAGCAGGGCCTGCAGGTCGCCGCGATCGGCGACACCGTCGGTGGCTTTCACCGCTGGCTGGCGCCCACCACCGACGGCCGTCACCTGTTGGCCGTGCACACGCCGCACATCGGCGGTGTCTTGCATGTGTACCAACAAGACGGCCAGCACTTGACCCGGCGCCGGCTGTTGAACGATGTCAGCACGCACCGTATCGGCACCCGAGAGATCGATCTTTCGGTGTGGCTGCGTGGGCTGCTGGTTCTGCCCAGTCAAGATGGCCGGCGGCTGCGGGTACTGAACCCTGCAGCGAACTGGGCTGAGCAGCAGTCGGTCCCTTTGCCGGTCCGCATGGGCATGGCGACCGCCATGGCAGACGGGTCGGCGATGCTCGTCCTGAGCGAAGAGGGTCGGGTTTGGGTCGTGGGGGTAGCAGGACAGTAGAGGCCCGTGGGCCCGTTGGCCCGTCGGCGAACGCGCCGTCGCGTGGCTGGGGTGCAACTACGCGGCCAGCGGCAGCAGCAGACACAGGCGCGTGCCACCCTGCGGGGCTGGAAGCGGCCGCAGACTGCCGCCATGCAACACCGCCACCCGTTGCGCGATGGCCAGCCCCAGGCCGCCAATGCCGCCACTGCTGCGTTTGATGGGCGGATCGCGCAGCGACAGGCCCTGGTCCAGCCGCTGGTGCAGTTCACCCGGTAAACCCGGCCCGCCGTCTTCCACCACGATCTCGGCCTGCATGCCCTGGCGCCGCAAGCTCACCAGCACCGGCCGGCTGCCGGGTGCGTGGCGCACGGCGTTGTCGATCAGGTTCGTCAAGGCGCGCTCGATCAGTTGCAGGTCGCCATCGAGTTCCAGGCGGCCCGGCGGCACACCCTGCAGCGTGACGGCGGGCGATGCACCGCTTAAGCCGAACTTCTGCACGGCATCGGTCACCACCTCGTCGAGGCTGAAACGTTCGCGGTGCAGCACCTGCTGGGTGGACTGCAGCGCGGCCAGCTCGAACAACTGTTGCGACAGGCGGCTGACCTTGCGGCTTTGCGCCAGGGCCGCCTGCAGCACGGCTGTGCGTCGGGCGGCGTCGGGGGCGGCCTCGGCGGCCAGGGCTTCGAGATGGCCATGCAGCGCGGTCAGCGGCGTGCGCAGGTCGTGCGCCACGCTGGCCATCATCTCGCGGTGGTCGGCCACCTGGCGTTGCTCGCGCTCGGCCTGTGACTCGATGCGCTGCTTCATGTCGTCGAAGGCTTCGCCGATGGCCTGCACTTCGTTGCCGGCTGCGCGCGCGGGTGCGTGGGTCGCAGCCCCCTCGGACATCGCGCTGCGCTGGCTGTATCCGCGCAGGCGTTGGGCCAACTGGTGCAAGGGCAGGCTCAGGCGGCGGAAGGTGAACAGACCCAGCCCCAAGGTCACCAGCAGGCCGATGGCGGCGGCCAGCGCGGCGCTGCGCCACAGCCGTTCGGCACCGACTTGCGCGGCCACCGCATCACGCGCCTGGCTGTCGAGGATGACGTACAGATAACCCGGCGGACGGGCGTCGCCAGCACGCACCGGGAACATCGCCGCGCTGAAGATGCGCGGCACGGCGGAGCCCATGGGATCGGTGCCACGCAACGGCAGGGCGGCACCGGCCAGGAATGCGCGCACGGGCGCCAGGTCCACCTGCGCTTGCCGCACCATGCCCGGCTCGCCGATGTAGTGCCGCACGCGGCCGTCGGCATCCAGCAGGTACACCTGTACGCCCGGGTTCACCGTCATCAGCATCGACAACAAGGCGCCACGCGCCGAGCGTTCGGCATCGTCCCGGTTGGGCGACGCGATTTCCGGCCAGTGGCCGACGATGTGCCCGGCCAGCCCGTGAGAGAGGCGCTGCAGGGACTCCTGCTCCTGTTCAGCCGCCACCTGGCGCCCCAGCAGCGCGACAAAGGCGCCATAGGCCAGCAACAGCAGGGCCAGCGCCAGCGACAGCCGGGTGGCAAAGGAGCGGGCGGGCCTCATGGGGCGGTATCGAGGTCGAAACGGTAGCCCACACCCCACACGGTAACGACGCGCTGCGGGTTGCGTGGGTCGTCCTCGATCCGGCTGCGCAGCCGGTTGATGTGCGAGTTGACGGTGTGCTCGTAGCCGTCGAAGCCCTCACCCCACACACGCTGCAGCAGTTCACCGCGGCTGAAGGGGCGCCCCGGGTGCTTCAGCAGGAAGTGCAGAAGGTCGAACTCACGCAGCGTCAAGGGCAGCACCACATCACCGCGCATCAGTTCCCTGCGCACGGTGTCCAGGCGGAAAGGGCCAAACCGAAACTCCTGCTTCGTCGCTTGGGTGGAGCGCATCTGTTCGATGCGCCGCAACAGCGCCCGGATACGCGCCACCAGTTCCAGCATCGAAAACGGCTTGGCCACGTAGTCGTCGGCGCCCAGCTCCAGCCCCAGCACACGGTGCGCCTCGGCAGAACGTGCACTGAGCATGATGACCGGCACGTCGGCATGACGGGCGCGCAGATGGCGGCAGACTTCCCAGCCATCGGCACCGGGCAGCATCAGGTCCAGCAGCACCAGGTCCCAGCGCTGGCGGTCGATGGCGACCATGGCCTGCTGGCCATTCGCCTCGCGGTGCAGGCGGTAGCCCGCGTCCTCCAGGTGGAGACGCAGGGCCACCGCGATCGCGTCGTCATCTTCAACCAGCAGCAGGTGTTCGTTCATGGTTGGCCGGTGCCGCCAGCCTACGGGTGTGCAGCACCGGCAAACGATTGGAACAGAGCGCCAGAGCCTGCGCTTCAGGCGGCGGCCGCTTTCGGCTGCATGCCAACGCGACGGCGGCGCGCCATGAAGCCCACGGCCCCCAGGCCCGCTGCCATCAGCGCGTAACTGCCGGGCTCGGGCACGGCCGACACCTCAAACGAGATACGGTAGACATCGCTGTCGGCCGTCAAGGCGCTGTTGAAGGTATAGCCAGCACCGGTGGTCAGCCCGTTGAAGGCCGCGAATTCAGCGAAGTTGAAGGCCACCACCGAGTTCTGGTCACGGCGCAGGTCGTTGTTGCCGACGAAGGCAGCAGCAGCGGGGTCGAAAACCTCCGAACCGGCGTCCCAGATCTCGTTGGCCCTGACGCCGATGGCGGCAATGTTCAGGTTGCCAATGGCGTCGAACAGGAGGTACTCGGTGGGGCTGTCATTGCCGATGAACAAGTCATTGCTGGGCACCGCCATGGCGCCGAAGGTGAAGAACGGGTTGAGCGCCGTGTCCACCCGGAACGTCAAGCTGCTGCTGGCCCCCGGCAGCAGCAGGCCGCCGATGGTGCCGCGGGTGGCGCCCGGGTCGGCAGCGGCAAACGCTGCTTGCCAGGCACCGCCGGCGCCGCCCTCGGCCACCGAGATGATCGGTGCAGTGGCCACGCCACCGAGGTTGAAGGCGTCGAAGCTGCCGTTGTTGAAACCGACATGCAGCGGCGCGAAGCTGATGCTGTTGGTGGGCGCGAGGTTCTGCACCATGACAGTGACGAAAACATCCGCGGCATGGGCTGAGGCGGCAGCCGTCAACAGGGCGGCAGCGCCCAGGGCGGTTTGCACGGGGCGAGGGAGGAATCGGATCATCTGGAAACTCCTGGCAAGGCTGTGGTGGGAAGCGGAGTTCGGCTTGCCGACACCGCCCAGCTGATGCTAGGAAGGCGAGCTCATCGATTCCTCATGTGGAGTTCACCGCTGCGGGATCATTGCTGTGTTGCTGCCGTAGAAGCTGGGAAAGGCAGGTGTCGATCAGAGACCTGTCGGCGAGGTCGACCGGCGAGCACCCGGCCTCGCCCCTGGGCGGGCACCTGATTGCCGAGGTTGACAGCCTTGAAGCAGTCGCTCGTGGGCACGTGCCGGCGCAAGGCTGGCTGGTTCTCGCTGTCCAGCGGCGACGTCACGATGTGGGGGGGGGGTGCCGTCGCGCCAGGGCGTCTTCAGCCTAAGCACCACCTGCCCGGCGCTGTTGATCTGTACGCGCTGGTTGGTCACGGCCGGACGTGTGATGCAGCGGCGCAGCTGCTCCATCCGCTGGCGCTCGTGTGCATCGCAGCGCACGGCCGCGGGGCAAACTGAAACCGTGCACATCGGCACAAAGCGCGTGGGTGAACGCGGCATGTTGCGGCACCGTGCCTCGCACAGCGAAGACCTTCTGTCCGGCACGCGGGGCGAAGGCGATTCGGCAGGTACAAGCGGGCCATGGTCTTCTGTCGCAGCGCCTGCAAGTCCTGATCAGTAGGTGCGGGTGCTTCGACGAAGACCGGCTCACCGTCGGTGCGCCGGTACACGCCGTCCAGCACCAGGCAGTGAAGGTGGATGTTGAGCGAGAACCGCTCTAACTACCTTGCCGTCGACGGTGACGGTGCACTACACGTTCCATCCGCTGAGGCGACAGTCGCTCGAGGTGCTGGTGTGGCCGCGCCAGGCCCATCTGCCGGTGACAGTGCGCCATCCCGATGGCTCCACACTGAAGATTCCACTGTGGATGCTCGACCCCGCTGCGGCACGAAT
>Ga0105047_10005287_pt1 | contig 22243 bp, 26 predicted proteins | sample MAT04_FD_78384 | JGI IMG/M metagenome (GOLD analysis project Ga0105047, IMG submission 78384) | Freshwater microbial communities from Lake Fryxell liftoff mats and glacier meltwater in Antarctica - MAT-04 (megahit assembly) | ecosystem: Environmental > Aquatic > Freshwater > Ice > Liftoff... | reverse complement strand
TTTGTGGGTGGTTCCGGATATCTCAGAGGCCCCGCAAACATTAGAACGTCTGTGAACGGCGGTTTGATGATTCCAGGCTAAGGACCTGATCTCTCCAGCACAGGTGTTGACGACGCCTTGGATTCCACCGGTCGTCGCAACACACCTGATGGAAGGTGGCGGCGATGGCGGGCAGAAAATACACGGTTGAGCAAAAGGAAGAATTCTTTCGACTCCTTGATCGAGGCGGGACCGTTCGTGCGGCCGCGCGAGCAGTCGGGGTGAATGAAAACGCCGGGTACAACCGGCTGCGCAAAACGGGACTGACGATGAAACGGGTCGCCCCGCGCGTATATTCGCCGGAGTTGAAAACAGAGTTCCTAAGGCTCGTCCGGGAGCGTCAGATCATCTCGACTGTCGCCGTCGAGCTAGGCATTCACCGACCGACCGAATCTGCGTGGGCGCGCAAGGCCGGCATCTCCACGAGCGAGGCCCGCAGGGTCAACCCCCGACGAGACGAATTCCTTCGACTGCGAGACACAGCACAGGTCTCACCCGCGCTCTGGCCCGCGCCGCCGTCGGCGCAGATGCCCGGTTAGCGACAGATTGGGACAAGCGGATCACAATCATCAAGCGGGGCCGGATCTATCCCGATGGGCGCGTGGTCAGGTATCCCGAGAAGAATAATGGGGTTGTGCCTGAACGCAGATCTCGTGCCATCGGTGGAACCGTCGACCTGAACATAGTCGAGAAAATCATCCAACCCGATACCTCGGCGTCGTGGAGGGCGAGCATCTCTACGATCTTCACCGAGCTGCCTTGTCCATCCGCGCGATCGCGGTGACAATGCAGCGGTCTCCGTCGACGATCCGTCGCGAGCTGCACCGCAACACCATCTCGGCTCGCGGCTACCTTCCGCACACCGCGCACCAACTGTCTGTGACACGAAGAGCGCGGCCCAGGACACCGAAAATCGTCGCCAATGACCGGCTCCGCGCCTACGTTCAAGGGAAGTTATCGAGCAAGTGGTCGCCCCAGCAGATCAGTCAACGCCTGGTCAAAGAGTTCCCGACCGCCAAGAAGATGCGGGTGAGCACGGCGACGATCTACCAAGCGATCTTCGTCCAAGTGCGAGGCGAGCTGCGACGGGAACTCGGAACGCAACTGCGGCGAGGTCGCATCGCCCGGAAACCTCGAAGCAGCCAGACGCACGCCGTCCACGGTTCGTCGATCAGATGCGGCCCATCAGCGAACGGCCGGCCGAGATGCAGACCAGAGAGTTTCCCGGCCATCGGGAGGGCGATCTCATCTTCGGCGCCATGGGCGGCTCCGCAATCGCCCAGGCACGAATCAGTTTCACGGCCCCCGAGACGCCCCTTACCGGGCCAATCTGAGCTAGGGGCTCACCTCGACCGAGCGCCGATTGGATGGTGTTTCCATGGCACCTTGCTCTGGTCGGGGCAATCGCTGTATGATTTAATGACAATATGACGCACATGTCATACATGCCCAGAGGAGTGAAACATGGCGGTGTTAAACGTCCGACTCGACGACGACGATTACGGCAAGCTCAAGGAACTCGCGGACGGTGAAGGCGTGTCGCTCAGCGAATATGTGCGCGCATTGTTGCTCGAAGCGGTAGTGCCGGTACAGGAGCAGTCAGAGCTGCAGGGGGATCAGTCCGCGCCGGACACCTTCTCGGTGAGGGATCGGGTCACTCTTTCACTTCTGCATCGCATCCTGGCCAGGGTCTTGCCGGCCGACGCCGATGGTCCTGAGGGAAATGCGGCGTACCAGCTCATGAAGGCCGAGATTCTCGAAGCGGGCTACACGGGTCAGTACTGGTGGGAGGTCGCGGGGATGGAGACCGAGCTCTCGAAGCGAGACTGTAAGCGCGTAGTCGACATCCTGGAGATGTTCCGGATCCTGACCTACAGCATCGAGCGCATTGAGCGGGGAGAAAAACGGATCGACGGAGGACTCGCAGACGCCCTGCGATACAAAGGATTCGACCACAACGACTCGCTCGAAGGTCACATGGCACGGTACGTGCGGTTCCTCATGGGGGACGGCGAGCACTGGGTCGAACTGATTCCGCAGGTTGAAGACGCCGACCGTGGCAATTCGCATATGCAAGTGCTCGAGGTGTACCTTCGCATGCTGACGGAGTATCGACGCATCATGGACAGCCGCAAGGACCGATCTTCCCGGGATGCCTACTTCTTGAGCAAGGACGAGCTCCAACGCATCGCCGACGCGCAGGTGCACCCCTCGAATCGGCATCGTGGCTGACCTCGAGAAGCATCGGCGCCTCATCGTGTCGGACAACGACCCTAAAGTTGTGGTGGGGAGATCATGAGGCCAGTAAGGCCGACGCTCCGTGTGATGGAGGAGTTGCCCGCGAGCGTGAGTATCACGCAGGCGCAAAACATCATCGCGCGGGCAAAGGCAGCGCAGGACAAGGCCACAAGGCGCAGCATTCTGGGCGAGCTCTCGATTCGCGGCATCGAGAGCGCGCTCCTCGAGGACGCGCAACGCGGCTTCGACAACGGCGTCCCGAGCAGACACGAAGAGTCCACCAAGGCGTTTGGCGGCACGGTCTACGAAGTGCGCGACCCGGCGGGGGCAGGTTGGCGAGGCGCAGTGATCATGGACAGCGACGGCGACCCTTGGCTGGTGCACGCGGACCGGCACGATCACTTCCACTCGAACGCGTCGACCGCCCTCAAGCGGAACAAGAGTAGGGATGCGCCCCGGCCGTCGTTTCTCCCTACTACGCTCGACTACGAATTGAGGGACGCGGAAGATGCTCGCGCACTAATGGCCGAGACGGTGCAAGAGCTTGTTCGTGGCTTGCGTGACGGTCTGCGTGAAACGAACTCGATCGCAGCGGTGGTCAGTGTCCGCAGCCCGCAGCATCCCGAGGAGACAACGGCTGACAAGTCAGTTCTCTACAAGGTCGACATCGACCACGATGAGCCGGCCAATGACGCGGGGGACGCAAATCTATCGACGAGCATCGTTACCGTTACGGTGCCCATGAATTCGGGTTCCCCGAAGATGCGCGACCTACTGGTCTCCTGCGGCGTTGTCTGCATCCAGCCGGATGGCGCTTATCGTGAATCTGTCTGGACGCCTGCGAATGATCTGGTTGTCGTGATGACGGTTACGCACGCCAAACTCGCGCAGCTACTCTCCGATGTAGATGTAGATCCGAACGATTTGCCTCCCAGTGCGACGCCGCCCGACCGGCTCCATTGGGTGCGCTCTGAGCATCAGATCGAGGGGTTCGTGCTCAGCGTCGCGGTTCACGGCCTGTGCGGAGCTTGGTTCGTCCCCACGCAGAGCGAGTCCGCAGGCCTTCCGGTGTGCGACGACTGCGAGGCAATCAAGCCACTTGCTCAGGAGCTGCTGGATCAGCTACGCCTTCTGGGTCATAGCTGATCCAGCGCCTCATCGCTGAGCGCTGGGGCACTGCCACTTTGCGCAGCGGCAATAGTCTCTGCCACGTACTTGGAGGCACCGCTTCGTCGCTTCGCAAAGTCAACGAAGTCGCTGTAAAGGACGCGGTTGTGAGCACCGGTCTGGTGTGACTTGAGCGCACCAACGCGGATCATCTTCATGACGTGCGGGTGGCTGACATTGAGGAGCTTCGCGACATCGTTGGGAGTAAGTTCTTTGTCTTGCTCTACAAGAGCGACGCCGGCGCCTCTTGTGACGGCCTGAAGGAAGTCAGCAACGAACGCGCGGAGGGGGCTCTGCTCTGGAAGAGCGTCGACTGCATGGGCAAGCTGCTCGACGTCGCTGATCGCGACGGCAACGCCTTGTTCAATGGTGGATGTAATCACGGTATATCCCCTAACTGCAATAACTCTAACGGAACCAAGCCGTTCGCGAAAGCCGATCCCGTCCCTTACAGCAAGTTCATTGCGAACCAAGCGCTTTGTTGCCGGGGCAGTGCCTGGTTTCCAGTCTTAGTTCACATATTTCTCCAGACATCGTTCACAGTCAGGTGCTGTGTCGAAAAACCGCATCATCGTGATCTCCGTCGTTGTCGAAGGCCGCTCCAAGTCCGCGGTCGCCCGCGATTACGGTGTCACCTACTGGTGGGTGCATACCCTTCGAAGAATCTTCCGCCCATCAACGCATTGGTCCGGTCATTCTCACGGGCGACGTTCACCCGCGGGGCCACGGTCCGGAATAAGTAGTCACGGTCGGGTTCGAACGACACTCTCGTCCTCCTAGAGCTGGCTATGGCGCTGCTCACGCACAACCCCACCATTCGAGCGACGAATTCGTCGCGGTACTCGACGTGATCGCGCCCGTATCGGGGCATCCGGCCACGTATCACCGAGCGTAGATCGAACGAACGACATGGTGCGAGCCTCACAGCCACGTCTCACGTTGGGAGAGGACTGCCCGGGGATGCGACCGGTTCGATCGACTGCACGACGGTCGACCGGCGGAATGTTCCGGGCACACCGTGTACGCGGAGGTCCAAGATCATCTCCAGGTGTTGCCCGACGGTGCACTCGCGCAACTCGACGAGCATGACCAGTTCGTCGTCGCGGCGCAGCAGCGAACCGCCAGCATGGTGGGTGCGGGGGGTTCGCTTGATCACGAGTCGGTCCAGGTCGATCAGGTAGGTGGATGCCACGGTGGTCACAAGGTAGGCACCGGTGGTCCTATCCATCAGGGTTTTCACGTTGCACCGTCCTTCACCGGGTCGCTGCCGGGCCATCGGGCTTGCCGGCAGGATTACGCTGGGCAGCATCTGGGGGGTCCGCGATCCGTTCGATGCTGCGGATTTCGGTTGAGACCTGCCAGTAGAAGTCGATCGGGTCGGCATGCCCGCCGGCGGGGTGCATCGTCCATGCCCCGAGTTCACCCACGCGGCATCGCTCGATCAGCCTGAGCGGTCGCGTGGTGTCATTGATGGTCGCCGAGGCTGTCCCGCCGGGGTGGCGGGTGACGGTCTGGGCGTCGAGGTCGAAGGCGTAGTGACTTCGCTGCGTTTCCACTCTCCAGTGGCCGAGCTCCATACCAGTGAGTTCGGTCACGGTTGAGTCATCACGCCTGAACATCTCCACGTCGCCGGTGTGCACGTTCAGGATCCCTTGGCTGGTCTCGGCGGACCGTTTGGAGCTCAGAAGCATCACCCGGGTCTCGAATACGTAGAGGCCTTGCCCGTAGGCGACTGTCTCGTCGGTGGTGAGCGGGTAGTGACCGCCCAAGTACAGCTTCGGACGCACCTGGAGGAACCCGCGGTGGAACTGCTGGCGCCCGGCCCGCGCGTAGGCACGCATCTCTTCCGGCCGTGTCCGGCCCGTTAGTGCCAGTGCCGCATCGAGTGAAGGAAGCGGTAGGGGTGCGTCGAGGCCGACGAGAATGTCGACGGGTTCCTGTCCGAGTGCCAAGAGGTCGTCCTCGGTGATTGATTCCTCCGGCCACCACGTTCGACCCTCGACCCGTCGGTGTTTGTCGATCGAGTTCGCGCCACCCAGCGCGGCGAAGGTGGCGCCGGAGGCCAGCGCTGTGCGGTATCCGCGGGGAAGGTGGGCGACGTTGGGGCGCACCCACCGCAATCCGTCGTCTGAGATCGGAATTGCGTTGAGGGTGGTGAAGTCCTCGTGGTTTCCATCAACGAAGTACAAGATTTGCCCGTGAGCGCTCAGCCGGTCGCTGATGGCGTCGAGATCGGCGGGGTAGCTATCACTCGGCCAGATGAATCCGAAGTCCCCCAAAACCAGCGCTGCACCGGCGCCTCGTCGCGAGAGCGTTTCCAAGACCTTGGCCAAGTGGCGCACGTCCCCGTGGGTGGCGCCAAGGATCCCGATCTGATGCGAATTTGCAAGGCCTGGCTGACGGCGGTGCGCGGTCATGGAAGCGCTAAAGACGCTTGGGACATGAGCGGCACGATTGCGACCATTGGAGCCGTAACGCGCCCGGGGAATCGGGCGTCTCGCAACGTCAGGTGGAGCGACGTCATGGGCTGGTTTCCTTCCTTACGGGCAACTGAGCGCGCCGGCCGGACGAGGGCAGTGAGCGAAGGCGCTCAGTCGATTCGAGCGGGGAAGGCATTCCCGGGGCAAGTGACAGTTTCCGGCCATGTCGGAAACCGGCGCAGCGTCATAGATTGTTGGCTATGCCATCGACACCCGACGCCCGCTACGTGCCGCGGAATTACTGCGATCGTCCCCTGGAATTCGGCAAATCCCCCGATGTGCGCTTCGGCCCGCTCGAAAAGGACCGTGTCGATGTTGCGCGGACTTTTGCCGAGCGCCGCCGTCAGCTCGACAATGTGTCGAGTGTGTACGCGTCACAGGTCCAACACGAGCACGTGTTAGTGATCCTGCGCTTGTTGGACAAACGCGAAATGTCCCTCGGGGCGTACGCCAACCTCGTTGGTGAGAGCTATGAGCGAATTCGCGGTGTAATGGAGGGGACACGCGTGATGCGATTGGACGATTTTGATCGCGCCGATCATGTCCTCGGGTATGTGCACTACCTGGTCAGCGAAATGCCCGCCTCAAGAAGGCAAGAGAGTTGCAGGAGATTGCCGATGAGATTTTCGCCAAACCGTCGTCTACTTGGCGAGAGCGATGAGCCGATGTCAGCCGAACCGGCAGATCCCTCGGCTCGCGCTGACAGGAAGACGAAACAGTTTTGGGGTGCGTAACGCACGGACGGCGGCGGCTGTGGGCGACGATCCCCCGTTTTCGGTGGTCGAGTTGGACGAACCGACCGATTGGATTGCCCGAGCCCGAGTGCAGACTGAGAAGTTTAGGCGCGATCTGAATCCCGAGTTCGGGCTGCTCACCGCACCGAAGGCCGCCGAAGCCCTCGGCGTGACCGGCGCCGAACTGGTCCAACTCCGCCAATCCCAGCGCACTGATGGCGGTGGAACGCGGGTGGATGCTTCCGAAACTCGTCACTCAGCACTGGAGAGCATGGGCGGCGGGGTCATTGGTCGCTAAAGGCAACGTCCAGGGCGGGATTGCCTACTTGAGGACTGCCAATATGCGTGCTGGAAGCGTCAACGTCGCCGGGCCGCTGCGCACTGTGACACCGGTGCCGGGCCACGCCTTGCGGAGGTGACAATGAGCACTGCATTCGAAAACCAGAGTCTGGACGCCGTGTTGAAGGCGTCGCTGAAGCAGTTCGGGGTGACGCGGCAGTCGGACATTGACCAGCTAATCGGCGACGCCGTGCTTCGACTCCGAAGCACCCGAAGCGTCGGAGCCGCGGTGTCGACACTGCCGCCGATTCCCGCCGGCTTTACCCGTGCGATACAGGCGACGGAGAACGCGTGGCGCCGGATCGAGAGGGAGCACGGCCTTCTGACGAGTACCGAGGTAGCGGGCGTGGTCGGGCCGAAATCGAGGCATAGGAGCCTGGCGTCCGACATGCGTCGGCGAGGCCAGATCCTCGGCGTGCAGCGGCTGAACTCCTACCGCTACCCCCGGTTCCAGTTCACCGCCAGCGGTGAGGTGAAACCAGCCATCCCCGCGCTGATTGAAGCGGCGAGTGAGGCGGGGTGGTCGACCAGCAGCCTCGTGCTGTGGCTCTGCAACCCGTCGGGGGCGTTCTCCGGTGACTTGCCGGTGAACCATCTTGGCGACGACGACATGGCCGACATAGCCCGTTCAGTGATGCTGACCGATTGGTGACCCTCGCCGCCCCGTCCTGTGGCGAAATCGTTCGACCGCATCGAGGTGATGTCGCAAAATTGGCAAATTCTCGGATGACATAATCAATGGCATGCCACGCCAAGTCCACTTCCGGCGCCCGTTCGACCGAGAGATCACTGGTTCTGATGTGCGGTCCGAATTCGCCATCGCGGTCCGCGACGACGCGGACGGGTGGGTCCTTGGTGCTCAGACTTATGCGAGCAGGCGAGCGGCAGAGGCCGACCTTCCAGTTGGCGCTGAGTCGGTCGTCATCGTCCGTTAGGTGATGCCGTGACTTCAGGTCCACGACTACGTACGGCCGGTGCCGTACGACGGGAGCATGGACCGGATCGTTCGCCAGCTCGTGGCAGGCGAGAACGAGATCATCCGGGCGTCGCTCGAGCGCGGTGCGACAGTGATGATCACCGGCCTCGACGTTCCCGGCAAGCGCGTCGCCCACCGCATCGGCTGCCCGTCGTCGGATCGGATCCTCGATAGGACTGCCGCGTGGACGCCGCAGTTCTGGGAACGGCTGCTCGCCGACCGCGATTTCCAACCTCGGATGCCGCACCTGCAGACACGCGAAGAGGCTCGCCGCGTAACCGGTCTCGTCTCCTGCGGTGCCTGCAAGCCGCAGATCTTCGACGAGCCGGTGTCGACGCGGGAGCTTCGCGCCAAGAACCTGAAGACCCACCACATCGGACTGCCGCTGTCCGACGAGCATGGCGCCGACTTGGGTGTGATCAGTGCGATCGATCTCCACAAGGACGCCCGCACCGCCCAGCCCTGGGATATCGACAATGTGACCGTCACGACAGACAATCAGGTCATCGAGTTCGCCGGGAAGGACGTGGTTCGCGTCTGGGACTCACCCAACGCGACCAAGATGGCCGAGCGCGAGCAACGAATCAGGGCGCTGGTCGGGGCTTAACGGAGAACCTCCCGACTGTCCGTGCGGCTACCAGATGATGCCCCAGGATGCCTCCGCCGCCCCCAGAACGACGTCCGGGTCGTCATCGAGGTGGTCGATCGGACGATCCTCGCTTCTGAAGTAGGTTGTCCGCGTGCCCATCCAGAGGACGACGTCGGATTCGGAGAGGTCGTGCCGTTCTCGGAGTGCGTTGAGTCTCGCCATCACCGGTCGAGGGCGGCCGTCCGTGACCTGGAATGCCGGGTAGCGGAGTGTCCCGTGCCGCTCGACGGCGAGGAGCTCGCCGGCCTGGCGGAGCCGCGCGGGCTTCCCCGGATCGCCGCCGAGGAGTCGTGCGGTCTCGGCCTCGTCGAGCAGCCCGTATTCGGCGTCGAGCGCCTGCCAAAATTGATCGGTCCGGGCGCGGACACGCTCCAGCGGGTCGGTCGGTTCGGCGGGCATCGGGGTCACCTCCACGGGGGCATGCTACTCCGGCCGGCTCGGCGGGCGCCGAGTGGCCGCGCAGTCGTGCGCGGGGGCGGTCCACTGCGGCCTCGCTGTCTGAATCGGCTCGACGTTCGAACCGATCGCCGGGAATGTCGCTGAACTCGTGGGCTAGATTTTCTCGAGGAATTCTTGAAACAAACAGTCCGGTGATCGGCGACGCCGCCAAGACAAACGGCGGCTAGAAAGTGGGGCCGGTTCGTTGCGACATCTCACCGTCTATCGGGCATTTCGGGTGCTCCTGTCGACCCGGTTCACGTCGCGTCCCGCAGCGCCACCTGCTCCGGCCGCGAGCGCGGCCCCAATCGCCGCAACTGGCGAGCCCTCTGGGAGCATTCGGACGCGTGAAGCGAGTTCGAGCGACCCGAGAAACTGAGAGGTATCCGCCCGTATGTCGAGGACGCGGCACACCGTAGCGAGGAGCGGTTGCCCAAGGGCGCTCATCCCACCGCCGAAGACGACGAAGTCGACGTCTACTGTTAGGACAAGTACGCGAACCGCCGATGCGATGTGTTCTACAAACCGAGTACGAACCATACGGGCCTGTTCATCGCCTTGATCGGCGGCATGAAACAGCGCTTCTGCGGGCCGCGCGTGGTCAGTCGGCCAGTTTCTTGCGAGAGCGGACCCCGAGGCCGTTAGCTCAAGACACCCCCGCTGTCCGCACGGACAGAGCGGACCATTCGTGTCGATCGGAATATGGCCGATTTCACCGGCAGCGCCTCTGGCTCCTCGCCACAGTCGGCCCTGCAGAACGAGGCCAGCCGCGAACCCCGTGCCCAGGTTGAGATAGGCCATCGACTCGGCGTCGTCCAATTCAAGCGAGTGATAGGCCCCAAGCGCAGCGGCATTAACGTCGTTCTCGATATGCACCCTCACGCCGAGACGTGAAGACAGCGTGGGACCCAAGTCAAGATCGTTCAGGCCCAGGTTCACTGCATGCGAGACCCTTCCGGTCCGTGGGTCGACTAATCCCGGGATGCCCACTCCCACAGACTCAAGGTCAGCGGGCGCTAAACCCACGCGTCGGGCGAGACTCGCGACCGCCGAGACCGCCGTTTCCACAACGGACTCTGGACCGTAACCGGTTGGTAGCCGGATCTGGCGAACGACATCATCCCCGCAGAGCAAAACTGCGGCGGTCTTCGTGCCCCCGACGTCCACGCCGACTCTCATCTCACCATCCTCAGCCCTTGAGCCCGCTCTGGGCGAGTCCCTCGACGAACTGCTTCTGAGCCAAGACGAAGACAACCAGCACCGGGAGGGCTGTCATCGTGGCGGCTGCCAATTGCACGTTCCAGAGTTGTCCGCCGTAGGCATCCGTGTAACGGGTCAGCGCCTGCGGAAGGGTGAACAGTTCGGGCGACTGCAGGTACACGGTGGGTTCGAGGTAAAGGTTCCAGATGTGCAGGAATGTGAAGATCCCCACAGCGGCAAGGGCGCTCCCGGCGAGCGGCATAGCGATGCGCCACCAGATCTGCAGCCGGCCGAGCCCGTCGAGCCGCGCCGCTTCCTCGAGTTCGATCGGGAGCGAAATGAAGAACTGTCGCATGATGAATGTCGCGAGCACACTCGGTGCACCGAAGGTCGACACGAGGAGTATCGGCCAGTGGGTGTTGATTAGACCCATCGCGTTGAAAATCTGGAACAACGGCACGATCGTGACTTCGCTCGGGATGAGGAGTCCGACCAGCACAATCATGAACAGTGCGTTCTGGCCCGGGAAGCGGATGCGAGCGAAGGCGTATCCAGCGAGGGAGGCGATGAGCATCGTGCCTGCGGTGACAAGCACCGATATGTACAGCGAATTGAAGTACTGCTGCGCGAACGGCTGCATCTCAAAGGCTTTGGCGTAGCCGTCGAGGGTGGGGTTCGTTGGCCACAAAGTCGGCGGGAATGCGAAGATTTCGCTGATCGGCTTGAGCGACGAGGTGATCATCCACCAGGTAGGCATCACGAACGGGATCGACATCACCGCGAGCGCCAGGTAAAAGATGACGCGTCGCGCAGTCCGAGCCCGGTTTTTGGACTTTTTCGCGATGGCCGCGCGTCCTTCTAGCGTGTGAGGGTCGAGCGCCGGAGCGACCGCTCGTCTCGTCCTTGCAGGGCGGGTTTCGGTTGCCGAGTCAGTTCTCATAGAACACCCACTTCTTGCGGAGCTGCCACTGCACAAGCGTCAGCACGAGCACGATTAGGAACAGGACGAGGGAGAGCACGGATCCGTAGCCGAATTCGCCGAAGAGGAAGGCCTGCTGGAACAAGTAGTACACGAGCACCGTCGTCGAGATGCCTGGGCCGCCCTGCGTGAGCACGGCGATCTGGGCAAACACCTGCAGCGAACCGACAATGGTGATGATAAAGGTGAGCAGAATGGTGGGCGAGATCAGTGGAACGACGATTCGGGCGAAAATCGCGCGAGGACCCGCGCCGTCCATGCGCGCCGCTTCCTGAAGCTCCTGTGGCACCCCCTGGAGCGCAGCTAGAAACAGCACCATGTTCAGTCCGACATTCTTGAATACCTGCACGATGACCACGGCGGCCATGGCCGTCGGTCCTTCGCGAAGCCAGTTCGGGCCATCGATTCCGACCAGTGCGAGCGCGCCGTTGATGCCACCGTTGTCCTGGAACAGAAAGCCCCAGACGATCGTCCAGGCCACTAGAGATACGACGACTGGCGAGAAGAAGAGGGTGCGGAAAAAGGTGATTCCCGCGAGCGAGCGGTTGAGCATCACCGCGAGAAGTAAGGCCAGCGTGATGTTGAAGAAAACGAGGGCGACGGAGAAAATCCCGGTCGCCTGCATCACGGGAGCGACCTGCGGGTCGCTCAGGAACCGCTCGAAGTTCCCCACACCCACGAACGTGAAGGTGTTTGCGAGCACGTTCCATTCGTGAAAGCTGAAGTAGATGACAAGAGCGAGAGGGACAAGCACGAAGGCTGCGATACCGAGCACCTGCGGCGCGACGAACAGGTAGCCGGCGAGCGCGTCCCGCTGCAGGTGGGTGAGGGGGCGGCGACCGCCGGGGCGAGCCGAAGCCCGCCCCGATGGTGCCTTAATCAGAGTGGTCACGAAGTGCTTACTTTCCCAGCAGCGGCTCGACGGCGTCACAAACACCGGTGAGGGATGCTTCGATGTCGGCCCCAGGCGTCCAGATTGCGTCCAGCGCGGCGCGAACGGTCTGTCCGACCTTTGCGGAATCGGTGTGGCCGGGTCGCACGACTCCGGTTTCGATGCCTGGGATGACGACGTTTTCGATGTGATCGGCGCTGAGGACCGGATTCGCTGCGGCGAGGGTCTCGGTCGTGAGCTGTGAACTCCGCGCCGGCGGGAACCACTGGGCGAGCTTCTTCGAGTTCTCAGGGTTGCTGAAGAACGCGAGGAAATCGGCAGCGATCGGCGCGTTCTTGCCTTTCGCCATCACGCCAATCCCGGCCTGGCCGACCATCGAATATTCACCCTCGGGGCCCTCAGGCAAGGGCAAGAGGTCCCAGGCGAACCCCGACTCTGGCAGAACGGATGCCCGCGAGATCTGCGTCACTGTAAACGCCGATTCACCGGCGAAGAAGTCAGCCGTCGTGCCGGGACCGGGCATTGACTTCTTGTCGAACGCAGCCTCGTGGAGGAAGGTGAACGCGTTCACCATCTCCGGCGAGTCGAATTCGCAAGACGCTCCGTCATCGCCCCATGGTTCGGCGCCCCACCCCATCCACACTGAGGAGAGGTTGTCCCAGAGGGTGTAGTCGAAGTCGCGAACGACGAAGCCGGCCTTGCCTGTCGCTGCGTTGACAGCCGCGCCGACCTCGGAGATTCCCTCCCAGTTCCACCTGCCTTCGGACTGAAGCTCGGCAGCCGTCGGCTGGCCCGCAGCCTTGAGAAGGTCGTCGTTGGCGAACATCACGAACGGCGAGGTGGAGAACGGGTACGCGATGAGCTCCCCGTCCTTCTGCCAGAGGGCCGTGGCCGCTTCGTTGAGGTCGTCAAACTCGTACCCGTCGGTCTCCTCTAAGGTGGCTTGGATCGGGGCGAGCGCTCCGCTGTCGACGAAGTCGAGTGCCGCGTTTTCGAGGATCCATGCCAGGTCGGGGGCCTTGCCTCCAGCCACCTGTGTCGTGAGCGTCGTGGTGTAGTCGTCGAACGGGAGCGGCTCGAAGGTGATCGATTTCACCTCCGGGTGCTCTTCAATGTACTCATCGGCGATGTCGTTGAATAGGGCGAGCTGGTCTTCGTTCGCTGTCCAGACAGTCATCCGCAACTCGACGTTCTTGGGCTGTGTCGCTGGGGCTGACGATGCGCACCCGGCGAGCAGAAGCGAGGTCCCTGCTAGCAGGCCAACAGCGGTCAGCATCTTCGCTGATCTCATAGGAGTTCTCCTTTATTAGTATCCGGTGACGTCGGGCCAGTGCAGCTCGACACCCCGGGTTGTGAGAAGGGATTGGAATTCCTCGAGCAACCGAGGAGAGTTGCGGACCACGCGGGGATCAACCGCGTGGTCCAGACAGAAGGCCGCTAGCCAGCCTGCCGCCTCGCCGATGTTCCACTCCACCGGGTGGAGCCGGAAGGCCCCGTTGGTGATGTGGGTCGTGCCGAGGTTCTTGCCCGCGGGGAGGAGGTTGTCCAGGCGAACCGGGATCATCGCTCCGAGCGGAATCTCAAACGGCGCCGAAGCGACGTCGATGTAGTTGTCCCCACCCGTTGACGGGTGCAGGTCGATGCGGTACATACCGACGCCGACCGTGTCGGGGTACGTGGCCGGCCGGCCGTGCCCGCGGGCGGCGATCGACAGGTCACCTTCGACGACCGTGTACTCGGCACGGATGCGACGCGACTCGCGAATATAGGGAGCCATTGCGAGCCCATTGTTGGTTCCGGTGATGTCGCCGCGCAACCGCAACCCCGGCCAACCGATTCCGCCGTCGGGGCGGGGGGCTTCGGTCTGCAACCAATAGAAGAAGGAGTAGCTGAGCTGGCGGGAGGATTCCAGATGGCGTGCCCGCGAGGCGGCATCCGCGTCGATGATGTTGCCGTCAAGGTAGTCAATCATCGGCCAGTTCACGAGCACGAGGTCGCCCTGCAGATGGCCGTCAACAAGGTTGCCCTTGGCGAGGATGCGTCGGAAGACCCACAGTTCCTCGTCGCCACCGCCTGCGCGCTGGTCGGCGACCTGCGTGGTCGGGTCGTCATTCACGAGTGGGTTGAACGACCTAGTGACGATCTCGAGCGTGCGCGGGTGTGGTGCCGTGAGGCTGAGCAGCGGCGCGCCCCAAAACTCGGGGGCGTAGTTACGCCAGTAGTCGTAGTCCACAGGCCTCTCGATGGTGTGGTCTTCACCTTCGACGTGGTCGAGCACGAAGCACCAGGACAATGCCTGCACGTTCTCGGGGTCGCCGACGTCGGGCGCGCTGGGCTCGCCGGTCTCGTCGCGACCCTCGGTGCCTGAAACGTATTCGGCACCGGTGAGCGGCAGGAGATCCCCGAGTTCGGTGGCGTCGAGCACGTAGTCGGCCGTGATCGTCGTCTCGGCGCCACCGTCCAGTGATCTGAGTGTCACCGAGGTCACCCTGGTCCCGTCAACCTCGGCTGAGACCGGGGCCACGGGTTTGATGACCGTAAGCTGTCGCGATCCCAAGTAGCACGCGAAAAACGCGTCGATGACCGAGACAGCCACCCTCGGTTCGACGCACAACCGGCTTACGAGGCCTGCCCCCGGGTTGAGGTCGGCGCGGTCGCGCACCTCGTCGAGCAGCGGATAATTGGCGCGGTAGTAGCCACGGATGCCGTCACGCAGTTCCCGGTACGACGCCGTCACCCCAAACTGTTCCACCCAGGTGTGCTCGTCCATCGGAACGGCTTGGCTTGTGAGCTGCCCGCCGAGCCACTCGTACTCCTCCGTGAGGATGACCCGCTTGCCTGCGCGTAGCGCTGCGAGGGCAGCCGAAACGCCGCCCATACCGCCGCCGACTACAAGGACTTCGGCGTTGAGGTGAATCTTGGTCACAGATTGCTCCCGTTTCTCGGGGGGCCCAGTGTGGCGCCCTCGATGATGGCGCACTCGAGCAGTTGCCGGTGCGGTAGTGGTTCAACGGCATCGGTTGTGCCGTTCATGATCTGGTAGAGGAGGGTGATGGCGCTCGAACCGAGCTGCGGTCGCGGTGCGCTCAGCCGGGTGAAGTCGAGTGCGTGCGTGCTAGGGCGGGTGCGCTCGCCAAGTACCACGATGGAAAGGTCGTTCGGGATGTCGACATCGTCAGCGACGGCTAGTTCGACGAGAAGTTGGGCGTGAGTGGCGTCCTCGACAAACAGCACGGTCGGCTGAGCTCGCTTGATGGCTCGCCACGCGGTGTCGAGGTCGGACCCGTCGGTAGTCGCTCTCGTCAACTGGATTCCGGCCTCGTCGAGCACGCGCACCAATCCAGACTGGCGGTCGCGCGTGGATTCTGCGTCGGTATGCACGTATAGCGAATAAAAACGCTCATGTCCCTGGTCGAGTGCAAGCTCCGCAAGCGTCGCTGTAGCATTCGCGTAGTCGACACCGACGTAAGGGATACGACCGTCAGGGTCGTCGCGTCGCCCGATCGCCACAAAGGGATAGCCGGAGTCGACTAGCCGGTTGAGCTCTCCGTTGTCCATTTTCTGGCCGAGCAGCAGGCATCCGTCGGCAAGCCGCAGGCGGTTCTTCTCGTGGAAGAGCTGCCGGCGCCCATCGACAATCGGCGCGCTAGTGAACATGAGTAGGTCGACGCCGAGCGACTCAGCGGTGGTCTCGATGCCCACTAGCAAGGGCGCATAAAAATCTGAGGTTTCCTGTGGGAACGCCGGCTCGTAGGTGAAGATGCCAACGAGGTTATTTCCGACTCCGGCGAGGCTGCGCGCGGCCGGGTCTGCCACATAGGTGGTTTCCGCGATCGCGTCGAGCACACGGCGGCGAGTGGACTCCGGAATGCGGGAGGCGGCATCCGCCTTGCCGTTGAGAACGAGGGAGACCGTCGCCTGACTTACGCCAGCCAACTGAGCGATGGTGCGCTGGGTGACCCGTTGAGACTTGGCGTGCGACACTGCAGGGTTCCCTCTCTCGGCGGTGAAAAAACTGATGTCTCGCTAATGCGTATTACCATCTTCCGAAAAACTACTTGGTTATACGCATTAGCGCAACATTTTCGTGCGAAAGATGATCGCGACCAGCTCGATACTCCACCCACTGCCCTAGGGCGTGTCTCTCAATCGTTGGTCTGATTGGTTGGCATCATTTTCTTCATGACGCGTGATGCTGTGTTGTCGGATGACCAGTGGGCTCGGATTGAGTCGTTGATACCTTCCTCGGGAGGTCGTGCCGGGCGGCCGTTCCGGGACCATCGGCGGGTGATGGAGGGGATCATCTTCCGGTATCGGGCCGGGATTCCGTGGCGGGATTTGCCGGAGTGCTTCGGCCCGTGGCAGACGGTATGGAAGCGGCACGGTCGGTTCTCCGGGGACGGGACGTGGGATGCGATCCTGACCCGGCTGCTGGGGGACGCGGATGCCGCGGGTTTGATCGAGTGGGAGGTGTCGGTGGACTCCACGGTGAACCGTGCGCACCAGCACGCGACGAATCTTCCTCGGCTCACAGGCGGACCTGTCGAATTACAAGAATTATCAGCACGAGCCTCCTGATCACGCGATTGGCCGGTCGCGGGGCGGTTTGACGACGAAGATCCACCAGCTCTGCGACGCGAGATTGCGCCCGTTGGTGGTGATCGTCGCTCCGGGGCAGAGCGGCGACGCGCCGATGTTCCCGCATCTGCTCGATGGCCTGCGGGTGCCGCGGACCGGTCCCGGCCGGCCGAGGACCACCCCGGTGCGGGCATTGGGCGATAAGGCCTATTCGTCCAGGGCAATCCGGGAGCTGCTCCGCTCCCGCGGGATCCAGGCGGTGATCCCCGAGCCTGCGGACCAGCTCGGCCACCGCAAACGACGAGGCAGCAAAGGCGGCCGACCGCCGTCTCTCGACCGCGAGATCTACAAGCGCCGCAACGTCGTCGAACGCTCCTTCAGTGACATCAAGCAATAGCGCGGCATCGCCATCCGCTACGACAAACTCGCCATCACCTACCGTGGCGGAGTCGTCCTGCGGGCCATCACCATCTGGCTCAAAGCATTGAGAGACCCGCCCTAGCCCGGGTCGGACCCTGCTCGCTAACGGAGCGCCGACCCTCGCTCCGATCGGGCCATCCGCCTGAAGAACGACGGTCATGCCGCTCGAATCGTCCTGCTCCACATTCGGGGCACATGCGAACCCTCCAATCAGGGAAGGCTCAAGTCCTGGCCAGACCTGATTCGCCCATTCGCACCCTCCGACATCAGAACTTTGTGGAGGCGACCATGAATTCCTGTCGCCCAGCTTCGAGGTCGAGGATCTGGACGGCGCGTCTGACCGCTGCTAGGCGACCGTTCATCGTTCCCACCACCGCGACGGACGACGCATTACGCCTGCTACCCCCCCGCCCATCCGCTACGTCGTCTACTCCAGGCAGCGACGCTCTGAAAAGGGCGCGCCCTCGCATCGGATGCGATGACGGCGGCCGACGAGCAACCTTGCGCGCGTCGCTCGACCGCCTTCGTCGCTGCGCCCGGGAGAGGCCGTTGCCAAAGACCCGGCCAATACAAGGTTCGTCGAGGTGGCCTGCAGGACGACCCTCCGTCCTCACGCGCGTTATCCGCGAACACATCCAGAGCGCGACGTCGGTCTCTGAGACGTGTCGCAGACGCAGTCCAGTAATCCTCACCCTGATCGGACGAGGACGCCTCCCTGGAATAGAAAGCCCGGGTAACAGACCCTTCCTGGCGGCTCGACGGCGAGGCGCTCCCCGGCCGCCTAAGCCACGTCGGCTCCCCCGCGCCGCCGCCGATCACCCGGGCACCCTAAGCCGCGGCAACCAATCCAAGTCGGCGGCGAGTGCATGCCAGAGTTACTCAGTCCCGGCCTGGGCTCGATCCAGCGGGTTGGTCGGCTCGGCGAGCATCGTGGTCACCTCCACGAGGGAATCGTGCTCCGGCCAGATTGGCTGCCGACGATTGGAATCGAATTGAGAGGCTTCGATTCCACGACGAGGTATTAAATCGAGCTGATATGCAATCCGTTTGCCCAGACGTCAAGGACACCCCAGTCCGGTGAGAGCCGCACCGCGTCGGACGAGAATCCCGGCGCAAGGAGACCACGATGCCATTCCATCCCCAGAGCGCGCGCCGGGGTGAGCGTGAGTGCTTCTACAGCGGCGGATGGCGGGATGTGTAATTCCTCGATCGCAATACGAAGCGCCACGTCCTGTGTCACGGTAGAGCCCGCGATCGTCTCCGTTCCACGTAGTCGCGCGACTCCCCCAGAGACTGTCACCTCGAGCGTCCCTAGCGTGAAGTCGCCGTCGGGCAATCCGGCGCCCGCCATGGCGTCTGTGACGATGGCGATACGCCCCGGCGTTGCTGCGAATAACAGAGCCGCGACGGACGGATCGACGTGATGACCGTCCAAGATCAGTTCAATGACCACACGGTTGTCGGAGAAGGCTGCGACTATTGGACCCGGTGCACGGTGGTGGATTCCCGGCATCGCATTGAACGCGTGAGTCAGCATGCGGGCGCCGCGATCGAAGGCTGTTCTGGCGAGCAAGTCGGTCGACTCGGTGTGACCCAACGATACGACAACTCCAGCCGCCGTGAGCAAATCGATAGCAAGAAAGGCGTCAGGCAACTCGGGCGCGAGGGTTATCTGGCGAAGGGTGCCTCGGGAGGCCGCGAGTATTTGCTCTAGCTCGGTCGGGATCGGATTGCGCAAATGCGCGGTGTTATGGGCGCCAGAGCGCTGCGGCGACAAGAACGGTCCCTCCATATGGGATCCGAGCAGAAGCGAATCGCGGCTGGCCATGTCCGCGATCACGCGAAGGCTTTTAAGTATGTCGTCCAGCGGATTAGCGACGAGACTCACGAGTGATCGAGTTGTCCCGTGAGCACGGTGAAATCGCAAGCCGGCCGTGATCGATTCAATTCCGTCATCGAACGAATGCCCTCCGCCACCATGGCAGTGCAGGTCGATGAACCCAGGGGTAAGCCAGCTTCCGCTGGCATCGACAGTGGTGCTGGCGCGAGGGCCCCGTCCTGTTCCCGTCGCTACTATCGTTTCACCGCTGACGAGCATCCAGAAGTCGTCGATCTCGCCGTGCGCGTCGAGTTTGCGAGCGTGTTCGATGAGCATACTCATGCTGGCTCCTTGGAGATGCTAATGAATTACAATTATTGGCGAGTCACTGCTGTAATTGCCTCGAGGCGACAATGGGACTCGCGGATGTGGCGCGGTTCTAACGCTGGACCGTGAAGCTGTAGTCATACCTGTCTCCGCGGTACACGCTGACCGCGTACTCCACCAGGCGACCCTTCCCATCCACGCCTTGTCGGCTCACAACGAGGGTTGGCGCCCGGCGAGCGACGCCAAGCAAATCCGCATCAGCGGCGGAGGCGAGTTGACTGGAGACGCGTTGGGTTGCTTTTTCGACTCTCACCCGAAACTGCTCAGCCATCAGGCCGTAGATCGACCCGCCGAGATCGAAGTTCAGCAGATGCGGGAACATATGGGCGGGAAGGTAGATGGTCTCTCGGCACATCGGCATCCCGTCCGCCAGCCGCAAGCGCTCGATTTCGAAAATCGATGATCCGGGTGCCAGCTCCAGGTTGAGAGCGACTTCATCCGAAGCTATGCGCTCGGTCGCGCTCAACACCCTCGACGATGGCTCCATATTTCTTCCGCGCATATCCTCGGAGAACGAAGTGAGCTTGAGGCCCTTGGATATCCGTCCCCCTGAAACGAAGGTGCCCATGCCGCGGATTGAGTAGATGAGGCCATCCTCGGCCAGGCTGCGCAGTGCTTGCCGCACGGTCGTGCGACTCACGCTGAACCGCTCGGCAAGATCGCGCTCCTGTGGCAGAGCGTCATCGGTGCGCATGGTCGAGATCTCCGCCAGAAGCTGCTCGCGGATCAGCAAATGTTTGGGTGCCATCGTTGCTTTCGAACTCCTGATTCAGGTCAAGACGGGGTTGGACGCAGCGCGGGGAGTCGCGGCGACCATCCGCCGCGTGATCATCATCGGATTCGTGATGGCGCTACCGACCACGACTGAGAATGCACCCGCGGAATATGCTGCCGCGACCTCTTCACGGGTCCAATATCGTCCCTCGGCGATCACGGGGTGGTCCAGTTGGGCCACGAGGGCGGCCACCAATTCAACATCTGGAAGGTCGCTCACCCCGGTATCTGTCGTGTAGCCCGATAGAGTCGTCCCGACTACATCAGCGCCGGCGTCCTCGGCATATAGGCCAGAATCGACGCTGTCTGTGTCGGCCATCACGGGAAGCCCCAGTTCCCCGTGGATTCTGGAGATGATCCCCGCGAGCGTCTGACCGGATGGCCTGGGCCGTGCAGTTCCATCGAGAGCGATGATGTCCGCACCCGCCGCAGCCATTTCGGCAGCGGTCTCAAACGTTGGGGTGATGAACACGCCACCTGCGGCCGATCTGCCTGTCTTTCGGATTCCAATGATTGGGAGCGAGCTGATCGAGCGAATAGACGCGATATCGAGAGCGCCCTCAGCACGGAAGCCGACGGCTCCGCCTGCTGCTGCCGCACGTGCCATCAGGGTCATCGCCTCAGGCCCCATTACTGGGTTTCCTGCGGAAGTTTGGCAGGAGACGACGAGGCCGTCCTTCAGGGCGAGGAGCGCAGGGTGCATGGTCACTTTTCGTTACGGTAGGCGCGACTGACCGCGCCATACAGGGGGTGGGTGGACGAAAGATCAAAGAGAGCGCGAGCGCCATCAATGGCAGTCCCCCGAGGAGGAATCAGTCGGGCTCGGGCAGGAAGCCGCTCGAGCGCCATCTGAAGGAGTTCGCGCACGTAGCCGCTTCCTCCGATGAGGTTCCCTGACCAAGACACCACACGCTCATCACCCGAAAGTTGCACCGAATCGAGCGACGCACTCGCTGACCGGGCGAGCTGCCCTGCAGCCTCCTCGAGAATTGCGATTGATACCGGGTCGCCTTTTTTCGCGCAAGCGACAACCTCAATACAGAACGCGGCGATGACGGACACCCTGTCCGGATCTCCGTAGATGATGTTGGGCAGGTCGGGGAATGGGCCGAAACGCTCCCGGGCCGCACCGATGAGCGCGGTCGCGGGCGCACGGCCGTCGAAGGCTTCGAGCACCGCGGCCAGTCCGCGCGCGCCTATCCAGAAGCCGCCTCCGGCATCCCCGAGAAGGTGTCCCCAACCATCGACCCGGGCGACCCGTGAAGCGGCGCAGGCGATGACCACTACGCCCGTTCCCACGGCAAGTACAGCGCCCTGGTGGTGCCCGAACGCGCCGAGGTAACTGGCGGCCGAGTCGTGGGCCATTGCGACTGACGTGACCATCGGAAGGGCATGGAGCAGGGTGTCGGCGCCGCCGTCTGCCGGGGTGAGTCCGGTGATTCCCGCTGCCAGCGCCCAAGGGTCCCGCGTGTCGATGCCGGACAGGGACGCCTCCACCGCGGCGGCGACCTGGCGCAGGACGCTGCCGTGGGATCGGATGCCGGCATGCTCCCGACCGATATCCGCATGGCCCGGACGCGACAGCACCACGCGCACCCCGCTTTGGCCAGCGTCCACAATTACACGCCCCATACTTGTCGCCCCCAATCTGTCGTTTGAATCTATCCGACTGATGCTAGGCTACAGCATCAGGTCCATACCTAGAGCAGTTTGGTCCGAACCTGTAAGGAAAATGCACCACCGACCTGCAACATTCCGATTGGAGTTTTCATGACTTTCAAACCGTGGACAGCGAAGCCCGCGATCGTTCTAGGGGCCGTCACCGCCGCCGCGCTCATCCTCACTGGTTGCGCGCACCAGCACCCACATAAAGAACAATTCGACCTGCCCCCACGCAGGTCGATTCGTCGTTTAACCGCCCACGAGCGAACTTCGGCCGGCCGGCACGACAGCACGAGGGCACAAAAAAAGGACCGGAACGGTTTCTCAACCGTTCCGGTCCTTCTCTAGCCAATATCCGGAAACTCTTGCGAGTATTTCCGGAATGACCCTTTGTTGCGGGGACAGGATTTGAACCTGCGACCTCTGGGTTATGAGCCCAGCGAGCTACCGAACTGCTCCACCCCGCGGCGTG
>Ga0105047_10005286_pt1 | contig 22245 bp, 24 predicted proteins | sample MAT04_FD_78384 | JGI IMG/M metagenome (GOLD analysis project Ga0105047, IMG submission 78384) | Freshwater microbial communities from Lake Fryxell liftoff mats and glacier meltwater in Antarctica - MAT-04 (megahit assembly) | ecosystem: Environmental > Aquatic > Freshwater > Ice > Liftoff... | reverse complement strand
TGGCCGGGGAGATCAGCCCCTGTGCGACCTCGTCGTTGGTCCGGCCGGTGAGCACCGACCCGGGGGAGTCGTCAATGTCCCAGCCGTCCACGGAGAAATCGTCGCGAGCGTGGATCAGCAACCACTGCTCGGGGGCCTTCTTCGCCTCGCCGCGCCGCACCAGCGCGAACCGGCCGGCCAGCTTGTGGCCGAACATCTCGATGTGCAGGTCGCCCTTCTTCAACGAGGTCGAGGCGTTGGTGCCCTTGTGTAGCGACCAGGTGCCGGTGTCCCAGACGATCACGTCACCGCCGCCATACTCACCGGCGGGAATGGTGCCCTCGAAGTCGATGTAGTCGAGCGGGTGATCCTCGACGTGCACCGCCAGGTGCTTATCCGCCGGGTCGAGCGACGGACCTTTGGGCACGGCCCAGCTGACCAGCACCCCGTCTATCTCGAGCCGGAAGTCATAGTGGAGGGCTGTGGCGCGGTGACGCTGGACGACGAAGCGCCCCCCGGTTGCCGAGGCGGTCGGTGTCGACCGCTGTCGGGACCGGGAGGGACGCTCATCGTCGCCCGATGGTTCGAGCGTCGAGGTGAAGTTGCGCATGGCGCGGTACTTCGCCAGGCGCTCGCTGGGGGACGTGGGCGCGGAACTCACACCACAGATCGTGTCACGCCGTGATGTGTGCCTGCTCGAAGACCCGCTGGGCGTTCTCGGAGAAGGCGTCGAGGTCGTCAGGCTTGCGACTCGACACGAGGGTGAAGGCCCCGTTGTCACAGACCACGACCTCCTGATCGACCCAGATGGCACCGGCGTTGCGAAGGTCGGTCTGCAGACTCGGCCAGCTGGTGAGCGTTCGGCCCTCCACCTCGTCGGCCTCGATGAGGAGCCAGGCGCCGTGGCAGATGACCGCCACCGGCGTTCCCGATTCGGCGGCCGCCCGGAGGTATTTGGTTGCCGCCTCGTCGGTCCGGATGGCGTCGGCGTTGGGTACGCCGCCGGGCAGGACGATGCCCGCCACGGCGCCGAGGGTGTCGAGCGATGAGGTGGCGACGGTGGCGGTGAACTGGTCACCGCGGTCGAGGTGGTTGAACGCCTGGACCGTGCCGGCTTCGGGAGCGGCCAGCGCCGGGCGCGCCCCCAGGGCCTCGAAGTGCTTCCAGGGTTGCTCGAGCTCGGCCTGCTCGACGCCTTCGTTGGCGGTGATGAACAGGATCGTGGATCCCTTGAGCGTTGACATGTCGTTGACTCCTTGGTCAGACGGGATTGCGAAATGTGCCAGCTGCAGCGCCGGTCACGCGGGTGCCGGGTACTGGGACGCCTTGAGCAGACGGGCCAGATGGGTGGCGTTGAGCACCATGGTCTCGGCGCTGGCGAGGGTCTTGGCCGGCTTGGGGTCGAGATCCTTGAAATCGACGCCCTGCATCGCCTCGCCCACCCAGTAGGCCATGCCTTCGGCCGGGATGGTGAAGCCCACGTCGTTGAGACCTTGGAAGAGCTCGGCGCCCACGTGATGGGCGCCGTCCTCGTTGCCGACGACCCCGACGATGGCGACGCGCCCGCTGGCGATGAGGCGGCCCTCGTCATCGGTCTCGCCGAGGAGCGCATCGAGCCGCTCGAGCACGACCTGGCTGACGCTGGCGGGGTGACCCAACCAGATGGGCGTGGCCAGTACGAAGATGTCGGCGCTGAGGATCTTGGTGCGGATGGCCGGCCAACCGTCGCCGTCACCCTCGTCGGAGGTCACCCCGTACTTCACGTCATGATTGGCGACCCGCAGGCGTTCGCCGGTACAGCCGTGCTCGCCGAGGGACTGCTCGATGTGGTCGAGCAGCACGTCGGTGCTCGACGTTTCGGTGCCGGATTTGAGGGTGCAGTTGAGTGAGAGAAAGGTCAGCGGTGCGCTGTCGGTAGATGACATGGTCGCCACATACCCACGACCACGCGACCTCAGCCGCCCGACTGTTCCTCGGGAGCAATATCGTGGCCGGCCTCGAGGCCGCTGACCAGCTCTTGGTCCATGACCTCGTTGAGCTCCCCGCCCTCGTCGTCCAGGGCCCCAACGCCCTCCTCGGGGTCGACCGGGGTGTCGGCGGGGCGGTGAATGACTTTGGCATCGGGATCGGTGTCGGTAGATGCAACAGTGTGCTCTGGCATGGGGGCCTCCTCGTTCGGGGGGTCGTGGAACAGACCTGGATACGTCCTGTACCCGAAGCGTCGAGTCGCCAACGGGGCCGTCTCTTCCATCGATGAGCCTGGCCGAAGCGGCCGTCAGTCGGCTCTCAGTCGACGGTGTTGAAGTTGGAGCCGCGCAGCGCGACCGAGATGGCCTCGCCCCGGGTGGCGACGCCCATCTTGCGGTAAACGCTCTTGAGGTGGCTCTTGACCGTCTCGTCGCCGATGAACAGAGCGCCGGCGATGGCGCGATTGCGCAGGCCCTGGCTGAGCAGGGCCACCACCTCGGCCTCGCGGTAGGTGAGCCCGAGCCCCATGCCCATGAAGTCGGCAGGCCCGCCGGTGGCCCGCATGGCGATCACCAAGCGGCCGTCATGGATGTTCTCGAGGCACCGCACCAGGTCGGTCGACGACAGCGCCTTGGAAAGACACCCCGAGACGCCCAGCCCGACGAGTTCATCGATGCGGTCGGGCGGCATCGACGACGTGTACACCACGACGTTTCCGACGTCGGGGTTGGCGACGAGTTCGGCGATGCAGTCGACGCCGAGGTCGGCGCGACCGAACGTGTCGTAGAGCGCGATGTCGACCGGTTGATCGACGGTCGCGCTGCCGGTGAGGGTTTCGACGACCTTCACCCGCTCGGCGAACGGTTCCAGCATGCGCTGCACGCCCGCCACGATCAGTTCGTAGTCGTCGAGCAGGGCGATGCGGACCGGCGAGGTGCGCTCGCTCCTCGCGTGCAAAGCGGTCAATGCGGTGCTGGCGGTCATGAATTCCTCTCCCGCCCGACGGCGTGGATGAACCCAACCTACGAACGCATCGGGGTACCTGACACCCCTGTTCGGGGGATTGCTCGACGGTGGTCGGCAACCACCCTCAGCGGGTGGCTCCAGGGCTCTGAGACGTGCGGCCGAACCCCGACCCGCTCATGGCCGCGGCGATCGCCTCGGTCCGTGAGCTGACGCCCATCTTGTGGAAGATCGAGGTGAGGTGCGACTTCACCGTCTCCTCGCCGATGTACAGCGCCGCGGCGATCTCCTTGTTGCGCAGCCCCTGGGTGAGCAGCGCCAGCACCTCGCTCTGGCGGTAGCTCACTCCCCAGCTGAGCCCCGGAGCCGGCGCCGTGAGCTGCTCATCGGTGACGGCGCGAAACGAGCTGATCCGTTGTTCGCCGCCCACGATGCGCTCGAGTTCGTGCACCAGCTCGTCGGCACCGAGGGTCTTGGACAGGCACCCGGAAACGCCGAGTTCGACGAGGCGAGCGATCTGGTCGGGCGGCAGCGTGTCGGTGAACACAACGACCTTCTCGACCCTGGGGTTGGCGATCAGCTCGGCGATCTCCTTGCGGGCGAAGTCGGCGCGGCCGTAGGTGTCGAACAGGGCCAGGTCGACACGGTGTTCGACCGAGGCGTCGTTCACCGACACCTCGACGACCGCCACCCGGTCGGGGAAGCCCGACAGCAGCGCGCTGACGCCGGCGACGATCACCTCATAGTCGTTCAGCACCGCGATGTGCATGGGCTGGTGGGTCATCTCGCACTCCTGCTCATGTCGTGTCGTGGAGAAACTACCGCGACGATCGAGGGCGGGCGAGCGTCAGCGGGCGGCGCTCCACGCCCCGGCTTGGGTCGTGATCAGCTTCACCATGTCGCCCATGACCAGACTGATATCGACGAGATGCAGACCCCATTCGGGGGTGAGGTCGCCGCCGATGTCGTCGGCACGGGGATCTGCGGGATCGCCGTTGACGGTGATCTGCAGGTAGTTGCGGCCACCCTTGCTCACGCACTCTCCGGTCGTGAGCCCGGGTAGCGATACGTACGGGGTGGTGACGGCGCCGGCTGCGGCATCGAGCCAGCCCGACCCGTCGGGGACCGGGCCGCCGGCGCCGGCGAGGATCGACGCGGCTCGGTTGGCGGGGAAGTAGCCGGTGAGGTCGGCCGGCCCGCCCGCAAGGTTCGCGGGGCTGTTGCAGGCCGCGACCCCGTCGCCGGTGCGGGGCGCTCCAAAGAGTGCGTTGGGTGTCGGTGGTGCGGTCGAGCGGAACGATGCCCACGTCACCACACAGCCGGTCTGGTCGGCGGCTCGGCACAGCGGGGTCTCGGCGAAGTCGCCGCCCACGTCGGCACCCTCGGGTACCCGCACCGACGACCCGGCCAGGTAGGCGGCCACGAGGTGGGCTCGCACGTCGGCGTTGGGGTCGATCTCCTCGGCGATCAGTCGGGTCAGCACCGAGCTGCCCTGGGAGTGGCCGACGAGCACGACGCCGCGGCCGCCGTTGTCGTTGGCCATGTAGGTCTTCCAGGCGTCGAGGATGTCGAGGTACGGGTCGACCACGTCGGCACCAACAACGGTGGTCGGTGCTGCGCCGCCACCGAGTGCCGCTCCGAGGCCGCTCAACGTGCGCTGGCGGTAGACGGGGGCGAACACCCGGCAGAGCGAGCTGAGCCGAGCCACCTGGTTGAACGCGGCGTAGCCCTCCTCGTCGTCCGCTGCGTTCCAGTCGCTGAGCGGGGTCGGGTCACGCGAAATGGTGGGATAGACGTAGAAGCAGTCGATGTCGGAGTCGTCGACCGGGAGAACCGGATCCTCGACGGTGAGGGTGCCGTCGGCGGCGATCGTGGTGGCGTCGAGGTCGCTCTCGCAGATGTCGTCGGCATCGGGGCGGCACAGCCAGTGCGCCGGGTCGGTGTAGTTGACGCTCTGGTACCCGGCGTAGCGCTCGAGCGGGCCGTCCGGCGCGGCCGCGGCCGTCGTCGTGGTCGAGCCGTTGGTCGCGGCGGCCGTGGTCGTGGTCGCGATCTCGTTGGCAGGGTTGCTTGCCGAGTCGTCGGCGTCGCCGCCCGAGCAGCCCGCGGCACTCAGCGCCAAGACGACGAGCAGCGCACTGCCCCTGATGATCTCTCGCGTCGACATGTGTCGCCTCCTCAGACGGCGACAGTATGCGCGGGAGCGACGACCTCGCCGGGAATCGGTGGCGGCGGGGGAGTCCCGTCGCCGAACGGACGACCGCCCAGCTGCTCGCGGCCGTGGGCCTCGGCCCAGCCCGACAGGTCCGGACCCTTGGGCACGACACCGGTGGGGTTGATGTCGGAGTGGACGATGTAATAGTGCTGCTTGATCTGCACGAAGTCGGTGGTGTCTCCGAAGCCGGGCGTCTGGAAGAGGTCGCGGGCGTAGGCCCACAGCACCGCCATCTCGGAGAGCTTTTGGCGGTTGCACTTGAAGTGGCCGTGGTAGACGGCATCGAAGCGGGCCAGCGTGGTGAACAGTCGGACGTCGGCCTCGGTAATGGTGTCGCCCACCAGGTAACGCTGCGTCGATAGACGGTCGGTCAGCCAATCGAGGCGGGCGAACAGGCGGTCGTAGGCCGCGTCGTAGGCGTCCTGGCTGCCGGCGAATCCACAGCGGTAGACGCCGTTGTTGACGTCGCGGAATACCAGGTCGGCCACCTCGTCGATCTCGGGGCGGAGATGTTCGGGATAGAGCTGCGGGGCGCCCTCGCGATGGAACTCGGTCCATTCGGTAGCGAAGTCAAGCGTGATCTGTGGGTAGTTGTTGGTGACGACCTGGCCGCTGGGAATGTCGACCATCGCGGGCACCGTGATGCCCCGCGAGTAGTCGGGAAACCGGGCCAAGAACGCCTCCTGCAGGCGTTCAATGCCCAGCACCGGGTCGCGGCCGCCGGGGTCGAGGTCGAAGGTCCAGCTGCGCTCGTCGTGGGTCGGCCCGCAGATGCCCATCGACAGCACCGGCTCGAGGCCGAGGAGGCGGCGCACGATGATGGCGCGGTTGGCCCACGGGCATGCCCGGGCGACGACCAGGCGGTAGCGGCCGGCCTCGACCCGGTACCCGTCACGCCCGGCGGCGGTGATGCGGGTCTCGATGTAGTTGGTGTCGCGGGCGAACTCGCCGCCCGGGATCAAGTAGCCGGCTGATTCGGTCATGGCGTCAGTATGGCGCGGGCGGCTTGCTGGTGGTCGTGCGCTCCGCCCCTCGTTGGGACTCTGCCAGGAGTCGACTGCCGCGGTCGTAGGTGAGGAAGTTCCAGCACCAGTTGATGAAGACATTGGCCCGGTTGCGGAAGCCCATCAGATAGACGAGGTGGAGCCCGAGCCATGCCGCCCACCCGACCGGGCCCGAGAGTCGGATGCCGCCGGGCAGATCGGCGACGGCCCGCAGCCGGCCGATGGTGGCCATGTTGCCCTTGTCGAGGTAGCGGAACGTCGTGGTCGGCTTTCCTTCGAGCCGCCGGCGGATCTGGTCGGCCACGTGATGCCCGCCCTGGATGGCCGGTTGCGCAACCTGGGGGAGCGTGGCGCCCTTGCGGTTGCGGGCTGCGGCGATGTCGCCGATGGCGAACACCTCGGGGTGGCCGGGGATCGACAGGTCGTCGTTGACCACGAGGCGTCCACCGCGGGTGATCTCGGTGCCGACCAGCGCGGCCAAGGGGCTCGCCACCACGCCGGTCGCCCAGATGAGGGTGTGGGCGTCGAGGATCGCGCCATCGGTGAGGTGCACGCTCGTCGGCTCGACGTGATCGACCCCGACCCCCAGCCGCACCTCGACGCCGCGGCGCCGCAGCGAGGTGAGCGCGTGGCGCGAGGACGACGGCGTGAACGGTGCGAGCACTCGATCGCCGAGCTCGACGAGGGTGATGTGGGCCTGGCCCATGTCGATGGCGGGGAAGTCGTTGGCGAGCACGTGGTCGAACAGCTCGCGCAGCGCTCCGGCCATCTCGACGCCGGTGGGACCGCCGCCGGACACCACCACGTTGAGGCCACCCCGCTCGATGTGGCCGGGATCGGCCGCGGCCCGCTCGAACTGGCTGATGACGTGGTTGCGGATGGCGAGAGCGTCCTGCACCGACTTCAACATGAAGCCGTGTTCGGCCACGCCCGCCACGCCCAGGTCGGTGGGGACGGCGCCGGTGGCGATGACCAACGTGTCATAGGGCAGGCTGGCACCATCGGTGAGGGTCACGGTGCGAGCGTTCACGTCGACGTCGTCGACCCGCCCCATTCGCACCGTGGCGTTGGTCTGGCGGCCGAAGATGCCGCGCACCACGTACGCGACGTTGTCGGCGTCGAGGCCGGCCGTGGCCACCTGGTAGAGCAGCGGCTGGAAGGTGTGGAAGTTGTTCGCCTCGATGAGCAGCACGTCGACGGGTGCTGTGGCGAGCGACCGGGCGACGGCGAGGCCGCCGAATCCGGCCCCGATGACCACGACCCGGTGTCGGTGGCCCAGCTGTGGTGGCTCCATCGTGAACTCCTCGCCTCGGTGTGTTGTGAATGTTCTCACAAGCGCTGGCGGCTGGCTCGGGATTTGGCGGGGACTACTTGCGTCACCGCCGATCCTGTGGTCACTTGTGCCCATCGCTGCGACGACGGATGCCCCAGCCATCAGAACTGCTCGCCGACGTCATCTGGGACGGCGCGCCTTCGCTGCGTCGCTCGTGGTCATCGTCGGTCTGAGCGTGTTCGGCTTCGGGGCGCTGCGGGCCAACTACGACTCGACCAAGAGCGACTCGGTCAAGGGTGTCGAGCGGCAGGCCCGGCTCGCCGGCGCGCTCGGATCGAGCCTCGTTGGGCTGGTTCAGCAGGAGCTCGTCGTGCTCAGCAAGGCGCCGGCGTTCCAGGACGTCGACGTCGCGGGTATGGACCGATCGATCGTGTCCGCGAACCCGATCGCCATGGGGTTCAACGGTGGTATCGCCTGGCTCGATTCCACCGCGACGGTCGGGACGCGCTTCGACGTGCCCGACACGACCCCGACGATCGACCTCTCACTACTCGACGCGGTGCGCGACGCCCTGCAGGGCGACAACGCCATCACCTCGCTCGACGGGATCGACGGATCGTCGGTACGCCCGCTGGTGTTCGCTGTGCCGACCAGGGATCCCCAGGGGGCCGTCAATGGTGCGCTGGTCGGCACGGTCGTACTCGAGTCCGACAACGGCGAGCTGCTCCAGTCGCTCTTCGGAACCGACGCTGTGATCGCGCTCGATGCCGACGGAACCGCCGTCTTCGGCGGTTCGACCGCAAATCGCGACAGCATCGAGCTCGCCCGGCAGGCGGCCGCACGAATCGGTGACCGCAACGATGGTGTCCTCGATGACCTCGGTGGCTCGGTCGTGGGCTTCTCGCACGTGCCGACCGCGGACTGGCTCATCGTCATCGAACGGTCACAGGACGATCTGTTCGGACCGGCGCGTGGCCAGTTCGAGCGCTCGCTCGTCGCGCTCGGACTGCTGTTCCTCGTGTCGGTTTTCGGAGTAGCGCTGGGTGCATTTCGGCTCGACCGCCTGCACCAGCGCGAGGCTGACGGTCGCCTGCTGTTCCAGACGGTGCTCGAGCAGCTCCCGGTGGGAGTGGTCGCCGTCGACCGCAACGGCCGAGTCGTCGTCACCAATGGTCGCGCCGCCCGCGCCCTCGGTAGCCGGACCGCGGTCGGCGACCCGGCCCCGGCATCGCTGGGTGCCCTTGACGAGGCGATGGCCGCCGGCGCGGTGGTCCGTGGGCCGGACGTGATCGTCAACGTCGACGGCAACGACCGGTCGCTCGTGGTGCGGGCGGCCCCGGTCGAGTCGAACGGTCACGTCACCGGCGCGGCGGCCATCGTCGACGACGTCACCGTGCAGCGCACGCAGGAGCAGCGAGCGGCGGCGTTGGCCAAGGCGACCGCAGCGCTGGGTTCGGCGACGAGCCGTGAGGAGGTGGCGGCCATCGTCGCCGCCGACGGAGCGGCGGCGTTCGGGGCGGTTGGGGGCATGGTGATGCTGCGTGACGAGGTGGCACCCGAGCGACTGGTGTTGATGTCAGCCGCAGGCTTTGGTGAGGGAGTGGCAGAGGCGTGGCCGGTCATCAGCGTCGACGCCGCCGTGCCGGTCGCCGAGGCGGTACGCACCGCAGGCCCCGTCTACGTCACGATCGATGACGGTCCCGCCCGCTTCCCGGATATGGGCGACCTTTTAACCACCGGCGGTAACCAGGCCTGGGCGGCACTGCCGCTGCGGTCCGCCGGCCGGGTCGACGGCGTATTGGGACTCAGCTTCTCCGGCCGTGACGATATCGACTCCGCAGTGCAGTCGAGGCTGGTGGGATTCGCAGCGCTGGTGTCCCAGGCGCTCGACCGTTCGAGCCGCCAGAGCATGGAGCACGATGTGGCGCTGGTGTTGCAGCGCGGGCTCTTGCAGCCGGCGAGCACGCAACCGGTCGGAATCGAGGTTGTCAGTCGCTACCGACCCGCTCAGGACCACCTGCAGGTCGGCGGCGACTTCTTCGATGTTCTGGCACTTGACGATGGTTCGGTGATGTTGGTGATCGGAGACGTGGTCGGTCACGGCATCGATGCTGCGAGCGCGATGGGCCAGTTGCGCAGCGCCGTGCGAGCGAACTCGGCCACGACCTCGTCACCGGCCCGCATTCTCGAGTTGTTGGACCGCTTCGTGGCCATTGTTCCCGCCGGCCGGTTCGCCACCGCGGCGGTTGTGGTCATCGACCCCGAGCGTTCGTCCTTGCGCTATTCGGTGGCCGGGCATCCGCCCCCCGTTTGGATCACCGCCGATGGCGAGGGCGGACTCCTCGACCAAGCCTTGTCACGGCCGTTGGGGGTGTACCCCGACGAGCGTCCCGAGGCGACGTTCGCGCTCGATGCCAGCACGATGACCGTCTGCCTCTACACCGATGGGTTAATCGAGAAACGCGGCGAGGTCATCGATGCCGGCATCGAGTTGGCCGTCGCCACGGCGCGGCGTCATGCGCACCTGTCGTGCGAGGAGTTGGCTGACCGGATGCTGACCGACGTCGGCGGCGCTGGTCACCAGCGTGATGACATCGCCATTCTCTGCGCCCGGTTCTGAGGGGCGGCCTGCGGGCTCGTGGGTAGCCGATCGATGGGTCCGGTCGGCCCGATGCGGATGTACCACTCGTAGCCGTAGACATCGCCGAAGGTTGCCTCGACGCCGAGCCAGGGGTCGGTGCCGATCTGGCTCTGGTGGGCCGCGATGGCGGACTGCTTGTGATCGAGCATGTCGTGAATGGCGACGGCGGTGGTGATCTCGACCGTGGAGGACCCCACGGGCCGGATCGTCGGGACCGCACCCCCGGCGTGGTCGATCAGGTGGGATTCGACGAAGTGGAGGTATTCACGATCGACGGTGGCGAGATAGCGGGTGGCGACCCCGGCGAGGTCGGCGGCGCGAATGGTGGCGTCGTAGACGTGAACGTGGTCGGGGTGTCCGTACACGCCGTTCTCGTCGTAGGTGACCAACGCCAGGGCTCGTTCCTCGGTGGCGATGGCGGCGATCTGCTCGGCCACGACGTCGATCTTCACGTCGACGAATGCGCCCCACGGGCGGGCGAACGGGTCGAACTCGATACCCGAGTCGACATGGTCGAGGAACACCAGACGGTCGACGCCCAAGATGTCGCAGGAGCGTTGGGCCTCGTCGCGACGGGTGGATCGCAGCGATGCGGTGCCGGTGTTGGAGGTCCCGGTTTTGGCGGTGCCGCCCTCTCCGGAGGTGGCGAGCACGACGACGGTGCGGAACCCGGCGTGGGACAGGGCCGCGATGGTGCCGCCGGTGAAGATTGCTTCGTCGTCGGGGTGGGCGTGGACGAAGACGATGGACCCACGGTGACCGGAGGCCTCATCGACCGGATGTCTCTCGTCAAAGTCGACCATATCAGTCAGGATTGTAACTATCCGTTCCCCGGGGCACAACCGGCAGGCGGGAATTGGTTCGAGGAAATCGTGCCCACACCCGTCGGAGCGGCGCGTTGCGCGACGATGTACCGATCGTGAGTGCCGAAACCGCCGCCGTTGATCCCGGCACCGCACTGCTGGGGCTGTACGACGGAGCGCTGGCCGAGGTGTACGGCTACGTCGTGGCCCGCTGCGGCGATCGGGTCGTGGCCGAGGACGTCACCGCCGAGGTCTTCATGGCCGCCGTCACCTCGATCAACCGGGGTGCCGTCGACACCGTCACCGTGGCCTGGCTGGTGGGCATCGCCCGGCACAAGCTCGTCGATCACTGGCGACGCATGGAGCGCGACCAGCGCCGGCTGCAGGCGGTGGTCGACCACGTCGCGACCGCCGAAGGCGTTCCCGACCCGACCGAGGCCTGGGACGCCGAGGTGGACGCCGCTGCGGCCCATCGGGTGCTCGCCGGCCTCGGCGCCCACCATCGCATCGTGTTGACATTGCGCTATGTCGACGGACTGTCCGTCGCCGACGTGGCGTCGATCATCGACCGCACCCTTCATGCCACCGAGGCGCTGCTCGTGCGAGCACGACGCGCCTTCCGACACGCCTACGAGGAGGTGGGGACGTGACCCCTTTCGATCGGCTCCGCCGACCGTCCACCCCACAGCGTCCCGAGGCGCGGTTCGCCGAGCTGTTGCGATCCCAGATCGCCGCCGCCCTCGAGCCGGTTGCGTCCACCGCCGCGGCACCCGTCGCCCAGATCACGATTCCCGAACGGAGAACTACCATGAGTTCAACTTCCAGCACCGCGGTGACAGCAGGGTCGCCTGCAGTGTCGCCGGCACTGTCGATCACCCCGTACCTCTGCGTCGCCGACGCTTCCGCCGCCATCGACTGGTACGCCTCGGTCTTCGGCGCCACCGAAGCCATGCGCTACGTCGGCGACGATGGCCGAATCGGCCACGCCGAGATCCTCGTCGGCGGTGCCCGGCTCATGCTGTCGGATCCTTACCCCGACTTCGGGGTCGACGCCCCGGTGGCCGGCGCCCTGGCCTCGGTCACGATGAACCTCGACGTGGCCGATGTCGATGCGGTCGTCGACGACGCCGGCACCGCGGGGGCAACGGTGGTGCGAGTCCCCGAGGACCAAGGTTATGGCGATCGCGCCGCCACGATCATCGATCCGTTCGGGCACCGCTGGATGCTCCACACCAAGATCGCCACCCCGACCGCCGCCGAGATCAACGAGTCGATGGAGGGCTTCACCGTGGTGGAGGCATCAGCCGCCGACGCCGCTGCGGCGCCCGTCGAGTTGGGCTACCTGGTGTTGCCGACCGCTGATACCGCTCGCGCCACCGCTTTCTTCGGCGCGCTGTTCGGCTGGGTGAGCGAGGCGGGGAACATGGGCGACGGGTACGCCCACGTCGACAACACGAAGCTGCCGATGGGCTTCACGCCCGACGGGGTGGACAAGGCTCCGTCGCTGTACTTCCGGGTGGATAACGTCGAGCGCTACGCGGTCGAGGTCGAACGGCTGGGCGGCACGGTGCTCAGCCGAATCAGTTACGAATCCGGAGCGAACGCCGCCTGTGTCGACGATCAGGGACGCGAATTCGAGCTGTGGCAGCCCGCTCCGGGCTACTGAGGCGTGCCTGCAGCGGGGTCGTCTGAGAGTCAGCCCGCCGCGATGTCGATGAAGGCGCTGACCGTCTCGTCGGGGGCCTGATCGGGCGGCCAGACGGCTCGCAACATGACGGTGAGGTCGATGTCGTCGACCGGGACCTCGACGAGGTGCCCACTGGACAGGTCGGCGGCGACCGATCGGCGGCTGGCGAGGCGCACATCGCCGGCCTCGGCCGGGTCGATGGCATCGAGCTGAGCCGCGGTCGCCGGCTTGCGGCGCCGCGTCCAGGCGTGGCCGGCGGGAGCGATGAGCACCTGCTCGGTCGTCCCGAGCACCCGCGAACCCACGCCGCGGATGCGGGAACGGCCCTCGACGAAGCCCAGCGCACTGCCGCCGTCGCGAACGAGGTCGATGACCGCAGCGTCGTCCATGGTGGTCACGGCAATCTTGCGGCCGCCGACACGCTGCCACGCGGTCAACCAGTCGGGCAGGAAGTCGGTGGCGATTCGGGTGCCGACGGCGGCACGAAGCACGCGACCCCGTGGCTTGCGCAAGGCCGCGGTCGCCACGTCGACCCGGGCCATGCCGGTGAGTACCGAGTCGGCCCATGCCGCGATGACCGCGCCTTCGGCGGTGGGGGCCGAGCCGCCCGGAGATCGGTCGAGGAGGCGTACCCCGATCTGGCGCTCGAGCCGCATGATGCGGCTGCTGGCGGACGGTTGGGAGACGCCGTGAGCGGCGGCCGCGGCCGACACGCTGCCCAGCCGCACGATGGTCGTCAGTAGGTCGAGCGACAGGAGATCGGGCGCCGTTTCGGACAGCGGTCGGCGAAGTTGGGAGAAGTCATCCTTGGAGGCCATCGCGTCAGACTATGACGCCGAAGCCGTCCCGCGGCATCAATGACGCCGAACGCCTCCGTATTTCATGCGGGTATCCGACATCGATGCCGGTCGGAGCTCGTCGTTGTTGATCGCCGCATCGACGACCTCGCCGACGAACAACGTGTGGCTGCCCAGGTCGAGGGTGTGGCGGACCTCGCAGTCGATCCAGGCGATGGCCTCGTCGAAGATCGGTGCTCCGGTGGTGGCCGAACGGACGGCCCAGCCGTTGAGGGAGTCGCCGTCGTCGACCGCCGGCTTGGAGAACTTCACGAACACCTTGGTGTTCTCGGCGTCCCACAGGTTGACGCTGAACGAACCACCCTCGCTGATGAGACGGTGGGTCACGGCGTCGTTGTCGACTCCCACCCCGATGAGCACCGGCTCCTGGGCCAGTTGGGTGATCCAGCTGGTGGTCATGGCATTGCGTACATCGCCCGAGCGACTTCCGACCAGCGCGAGTGCGTTGGGGATCTTCCACGTGACCCGGTTGAGCAGTTCGTCGTCGACGGCCATCAGGAGGCGCCGGTGCGCGAGAAGTTGCGGTCGGGCCGCGATGGGGGAGCGATGAAGCCAGGGCGGGGCCGCCAACCGCTGGCGGCGAGGTCTTCGAGGACGTGGGTCATGTTGAGGAGATCCTCCTCGTAGTTGAACTTGCCGTCGCCGCCATAGACCAGGGTCGAGATGCCCGACTGGGCGTAGCGGCTGCCGTCGTCGCGGGTGCCGGGCAGCTGCTGGGTCCATTTGATGACCACGGTGTCGCCATCGATGGCGGTGTACTCGACGGGGAAGTCCCAGTCCTCGAGGCCCCGCATCGACTCGTCGAAGAACCGGCGCAGCTCGTCGTTGCCCTGGAGGCGACCCCAGGCCGGGTCGATGTACACGGCGTTCTCGGTGAAGAGGTCGGCGAGGTCGGTCCAGTCGGCCTCGTGGCGGCCGATGCGGGTTCGGAGCTCGACATAGGCATCGACGGCGGCGCGCACTTCGGAGGGAGAGTGTTCGGTCATGGCCCGATCTTGACGCGGATCGGGCGGCGGCGCTCGGCAGACGTGTGACCCATGACGCCACTTCAGTTAGTTTCACAAGCTAACTAGTTGGCGTAGAGTGGCGAGGTGCCAGATCCCACCGTCTCCGCCCCCGACATCGAAGAGATGGCCGGATCGCTGCGCCTCTCCATCGCGCGGCTGGCCCGGCTGCTGCGCCAGCAGGACCAAAGCGGCATGGCACCGGCGCTGGCCACAGCGCTCGCCGCCATCGGGCGCGAGGGTCCCCTGACACTCAGCCAACTGGCGGCCATCGAGCAGGTGACACCCCCCACCATCACCAAGATCATCGACAAGCTCGAATCGCTCGAGTTCATCACCCGCCGGATCGACCCCAGCGACCGTCGGGTCTGCCGGGTGCAGATCACCACGGCCGGCAAGCGCAAGCTGCAGTCCATCCGCAGTCGTCGCACCGCCTGGTTGACCGCTCAACTCCACGCGCTCTCACCCGACGACCTCGGCCGTCTCCACGACGTCATCGAAGTCCTCGACCACCTCACGACGGCGCCGCCGGCAGCGTCCAAGTCGGCGCCGTTGGCCGGCGCCCAGAAAGCACAGCAATGACCCAACGATTCTCCCTGGCCGCCAAGGAAACCTTCTCGTCGCTGGGTGTGCGCAACTTCCGGCTCTTCTTCGGTGGCCAGATGGTCTCCCAGGTCGGCAACTGGCTCACCCTCATCGCGCAGACGCTGCTCGTCTACCGGATCACCGGCAACGGCGTCGCCGTCGGCCTGCTCACGGCGGTCCAGTTCGCTCCGGTCCTGCTGCTCGGTGCTTGGGCCGGGCTCATCGCCGACCGCTCCGACAAGCGCAAGCTGCTCGTCGGCATCCAGGTCTTCGCCATGGTCCAGTCCTTCGTCATGGCGGCGCTCGCCTTCATGGACCACCCGCCAGTCGCTGCCATCTTCGCCGTGGCATTCATCGGTGGGGTCGCCACCGCCTTCGACAACCCGGCCCGCCGGTCGTTCGTGGTCGAGATGGTCCCCGAAGACCATGTCAGCAACGCCGTCAGCCTCAACAGTGCCCTCATGACCGGCTCGCGGATCATCGGCCCGGCCCTCGCCGGTCTGCTCATCACCACCGTCGGATTCGGTTGGTGCTTCCTCGTCGATGGCCTGTCCTACATCGCAGTGCTCGTGGCCTACGCCCGGATGGACCGCTCGAAGTTCCGCCCCGGGCCGGTCGCCGGTCGAGGCAAAGGCCAGGTGCGGGCCGGGTTCCACTACGCCATGTCGGTGCCCGAGCTGCGGATCCCGCTCATCATGATGGCGATCATCGGCACCTTCAGCTTCAACTTCTCGGTGGTCATCCCGCTTCTCGTCCACGAGACGTTCGGAGGCAACGACACGTCGTTCACCTGGCTGTTCTCGGTGATCAGCGTCGGCTCGCTCGTCGGTGCGCTCACGATGGCGCGGCGCCAGGAGATCGGATTGCGCCACGTGGTGACGGCCGCCGGGTTCTTCGGGGTGTCGATGCTGGTGTTCGCCCTCAGCCCCAACCTGGCCGCCTCGTTCCCCATCGGCATCGTGCTCGGTGCCGCCGGCATCGGATTCATGACGGCGTCGACGGCGATCGTTCAGATGCGTTCGGATCCGGCCATGCGGGGTCGGGTCCTGGCGTTGCAGTCCATGGTCTTTCTGGGTAGCACGCCCATCGGCGGACCGATCCTCGGAGCCGTGTGTGACTGGCTGGGGCCCCGCACCGGAGTCGCCATCGGTGGCGTGGCCGCTCTCGCCGCCGCGACATGGGGGCACTACGCCACCGTGCGGTTCAATGCCGCGGCGCCGGCCCTGCCGACCGATCTGGCCGACGCAGCGTTGGTCGCACCCTGACGATGCTGGGCCAACGAGGTGACTCGGAGAACCCGAAGCCGCAGGCCGGCGACAGCTGCGCCCGGGCCCCGAGGTCGACGCCGTCGATGCTCGCCGAGGCGGTGCGGACGAACCGGCACGATTCGGCCTGATACCACTCCTGCACACCGGTCGGGCTCGTGCCCCAAGTACGCACCCCCATCAGTAGAGAGGCGAAGGGTCGCTCGACCCAGCGCGTGAACCACAGCGGGCGGCGGGGCAGCCACAGCACCGCCGGCCCGGCAGCGAGATGGAGTCGCAACGGACCGGCCTCCAGCCGCAGCGTGTCGGCGGTGGCGTCGAACTCGATGTCGACGACGCGGACCTCGTCGAAGCGATACACCGAGGTCACGAAGTCGGCCGTGGCCTGATCGGGGGCCAGCAGGACGCGGGTGCCGTCGGGCTGGGCCCACATGACATCGATCGTCGAGCCGATCGGTGAGCGGTCCCATCGGCCCACCACGAATCGGTCACCGCTGGCGAAGCCGCACGACGAGATCGTTCCGTTCATTCTGATCAGTCCCGGATCCATAAAGACAGTGTCGCGACAGGTGTGCCCCCGATGCCCATCGATGCGTGCTGAGATAAGGACCATGAAGCGCCGCTACGAGATCTTGATCGTGGCGGCCGCAGCGGCCACCGTCGCGATCACCGCCCTGCCGTTCTCCAGCTCGACCCTGGGCAAGGTCGGCCCCGGGACGATGCAGGTTTCCATGGCTGCGGTCCCGTCAGGGCGCACGGTGCTCGAGCTTCCGCCGCTGGGCCAGGTCACCGCTGCGACGCACTCGGCCCCGACGGCGGTGCGATTGCGGCTCGAGGAGATCGATGTTCGGGCGGTGCGGTCGTTGGGCGACCCGTTGGGGCTCCCCGACCAGGAACGTCTCGTCGCCGCCGTCTCGGACGACCTGCCCGGTCTGTTCCGGTCGATGGTTCTACGAACCTTGCTCATCTCGATGGCGATCGGCGCGGCTGTCGGAGCCATCGCCCCTCGCCGCCGAAGCACCGGCACCGGCACCGTCGTGCGCCGGGTAGTGGCGGGCGCCGTGGTTGCTCCGGTTGCGGTCGCCGCCCTGGCCAGCAGTTCGTTGCTGGGCTACGACACCGGGGCCTTCGATTCCCCGACCCTAAGCGGGCAGCTCAGCCTTGTTCAGCCGTACCTACAAGACGCCCAGGGCGGCATCACCGAGAGCCTGACCCTGATCGACGAGCGCACGCGGGCGCTGTCGGAGCAGCTCGTCGAGCTCTACTCGTCGGCCACCACCAACGAGATCGCCGCGACCAGCGGCGAAACCGTGATCCTGCACGTCTCGGACATCCACCTGAACCCCGTCGGGGTGTCGCTGGCGCGGGAGCTCTCCGAGACCTTCGGGGTCGACGCCGTGCTCGACACCGGTGACCTGACCTCGTTCGGCCAGGAGCCCGAGGCGGCAATGCTCACCGAACTGTCCGAGTTCGACGTTCCCTACCTGTTTGTTGCCGGCAACCACGATGGGTCGGGGGCGCGGCGCCGGATTGCCGAGATCCCGGGGGTCACGGCGATCGACAAGAAGATCTTCGAGGTAGGCGGGGTGCGCATCCTGGGTATCGACGACCCCACCCAGACGGCGCTGCGCACGATTCCTCGGGCGACCATCCAGCGGACCTACGAGGCGCAGTACCCGTTGATCGAGCGGCTGGTCGCCCGCGACCAGCCCGATCTGTTGGCCGTGCACAACCCGCTGCAGGCAACGCCGGTGCTCGGCAAGGTGCCGGCCGTGGCCGCTGGTCACCGTCACAAGTTCGAGCTGGGCCGGGTCGATGGAACCGTGGTCGCGGTTGTTGGTTCGAGCGGTGCCACCGGGCTCGGTTCGTTGTTGGTCGAGACCGGTGAGCCGTACAGCTTCGAGCTCCTGCGCTTCGTCGACGGCGAGCTCGTTGCCGTTGATTCGCTCCAGCTGCGGGGAACCAACGGTGAGTTCGATTCGCGTCGGCGACTGGTGCGGCCCGAGGTCGACCTGGACGACGACCCGGGCATCGTGGATGACCTGGTGATCGAGCCGTCGCTCGAGGACGTCGGCCCCGCCGGTGAAGGCTGACGCCATAACAACGATGTATGACCTCCTCGTAATCAGGGCACAGGAGGTGATCTTCCCAATGCCTCAAGGAGCAACGTCATGATCACCCTCGGAGTAGTCCTCCTCATCGTCGGCCTGATCGCCAAAATTGGAATCCTGACCACGGTGGGCGCAGTGCTGCTCGTCGTCGGTGCGGTGCTCTACCTGCTCGGTGCCGCCGGCCGTGAGGTCGGTGGACGCAAGCACTACTACTGACGAGGCCGCAACCTCATCTGTAATACCAGCGCACTGAAGAACGGTGACCAAAGGAGGGTGGGGGCAACCCCACCCTCCTTTCGTCGTCCGATGGCCCGAGGTGGCTTCGTCACTGCGACTTGGCGGTCGCTGTGCCATTTGGCGCTCGACGTGGTGGTGGGCGCCGCGATGTTCGTCGTTGCGTTGCCACGGGAATCCTGTCTCCCGTCCCCGTCATCTTGTTCCCGGGCGCGATCATGTCATCGTTGCTGCTGTTCCTGATCACTCACGGCGCGCCCGGATCGAGCGCGACCGCTGCGCCGCGTTGCTCGATCTGCACCCGATCGACCCTGGCTGCTGGCCCTCATCGGGCTGGTCGGGCTGGTGCTGGTTGCCCCGTGGCTCACCATCGGCCTCGCCGAGTTCGACAAGATGGTGGCCCGTGGTCCTCTCGGCCGCACCAAGCGACTCGACTTCGAAGAGCGCGTCACCGGCCTGCAGCAGAGTCGGGTGGCGGCGGTGGACAGCGACATCGCCGAGCGGCGCCGCATCGAACGCGACCTTTACGACGGCGCCCAGCGGCGGCTCATCGCTGTCGCCATGGGCGCTCCCGCCCGCTCATCGCCACGTCGGACAACGGTGACGTCACGGTGCGATATCCCTGATGGGCCCCGTCGACACCAGTGCTGACAAGCCGCCATGGACCGTCAACAGCCGTCGAGTGCCTTGTGGTAGGTCTCGCCCATGACTGTTTGGCCGGCGGGGCTGAGGTGCACGGTGTCGAAGGTCATGGCGCTGGCACCGCCATTGTCGGCGATGACCTCGTTCCATTCGAGGTAGCTGGTGTTCTCGGCGGCATCGGCGATAGCCGTGAGGCGTTGATTGAGCGCCTGCGCCTCGGCCGTACGAGGCTGGCCGTCAGCGGTGATGGCCTCATTGATGGAGATGAGCGTGATGCAATCGGCGTCGGCAAACAGGTCGACGATCTCCTGGATCACCTGCTGGGACGTGTCCGGGTTCTCCTGTTGGGTGGCGTCGTTCGTCCCGATGTTGATGATGACCTGCGACGGCTTGCTCGCCGCTATCAGCTGGACCTCCTTGATGACTTCGTCGCTGCGGGCCCCGAACTTGCCCATAATCTGCACCTCATAGTCACCGTCAAGCGCCTGGTGCAGCTGCTCGTCGGAGAGCTGGGTGATGGAGTCGCCGATGAGCGCGATCTTGTCGCTCGAGGCGGAGCTGCAGCCTCCAATGACCAGAATCATGGCCAGCAGTGCAGTGGGTAGGGACGTTTGGGTCTTCGGTCGGTGCAGCATGTGTATCGCTCGTTCCCGAATAGCGGTTGGTCCAGTCGCGGCGTGTGTGGCGGGGCGGGTGCGGGGGTACCGAGTGACCATGACCGACGATTCGCAGACCACGGCCGAGGCGCTTGATTCCGACGAGATCGGCGAAGATCCCACCGGCGCCCTGCAGTTCCCACCCGAGCGGCCTCTCGGCCTCTCCGACCCCGACGGCCTCGACGGGACGCTCGACTCTCCCGAGGAGCGGTACGCCCGCGAGGAGCCCGACGTCGACCAGGTGGGGGCAAAGGTGTCGGACTCGCCAGTTGGTCATCTGCTCGCTCCGGGCGATGTGCTCGACGATGAGGAGTCCGACCTCATCGCGACCGGTGCCGAGGACGAGGGGGTCGAGGACTTCTCGGCCGAGGAGGCCGCAATGCATGTAGCGACCGATCCTGCCTACTCCGAGGGTGACAGCTACCTCGACAAGTGACGCGCTGTGGCCGGTGACCACGCGCCGTCAACGCTGTTGCGCGAACCAGTCCTGCAGCACCGATCGGTAGGCCCGGTCGTAACGGTCGTAGTGCGTACGCAACGTGCTGCCGTGCCAACCATGGGGGAGTAGGTCGGTCGGCAGCAGCGGGTCGCTCTGGAACTGCCGGAGCACTGCGGCACTCAGCACGAACCCGGGGGCCAATGCCGTGCGGTCACCCGCCTCGAGTGGTGCGGTGAGCTGGGACATCTCGTCGATCAGCTGGCTGGCACGGGTGTTCCAGGTCGGCAGATCCCAGAGCTGTGCGGCCAGGCGGAAGGGATCGGCGTCCGGTGCCGCCGTGAACCACCGGAGCTGCTCGTCGCCGTCGCCGTCGCCGTCGCCATCACGATCGCCGCCGGCCTCGATGGGCCCGAGGTTGTCGGGGCGGATCCAAACCCCTTCCCGCAGCTCCGCTAGTCGGGCTGCTTCGAGCGCGCCGCGCAGCGCCGCCCGGTCCGAGGGGGCTCGGCGCTCCGTGGCGACCACGACTGCCTGGCGCCACTGTCCCGACCACGGGAGTGTGGCTCCGGTCCGGCTCACCGATTGACGGGCCTGGCGGGCAAGGAGCCGGGGCGCGCTCAGTTCGTAGGCGCCCCCCAGTGCTTGCACCTCGCCGGCGGCCGCCATGCGCGAGAGGGCGGTGCGGGTTGTTCCCTCGGCGATGCCGAACAGAGCGGTGGTCCGAACGAGCAGTAGCACCGGCAGCCGGGGCGGGTCGCTGCCAAGGAGGACCGACAGCAGCACGGACCTTGCGGTCAAGGGCCCGCGAACACTGGTGCCGCGACCGGTGTTACGAATCGTTGACATGCGTTTCAGTTTGGTATTGAATGATGCTCATGGCAAGCATTGCCCCTGACCCGATGCTCGGGCGCTCCCCTCTGGCTCGCACCACCATGGTGCCCGCGTTCGACCTGCTGCCCCAGGTGCTGCCGACCGAGCGGCTCACTGCGTCGGCCATGCCGATCGCCGAGGTCCGGGCTCACTTGCGACGCATCGACAACGTGCGCAACATCGGCAGCGTGCTGCTCACACTCGGCCAGGCCGTCGCCGTGATCGGCGCCGCCATCTGGCTGTCCAACCCGTTCACCTACGCGGCTGCCGTGGTCCTGATGGGTGCGACGTTCGCCCGCTTCGCCATCCTCGGTCACGAGGCGGCCCACAAGCTGCTGTTCACCAACAAGCGGTGGAACGACCTTGTCGGTAAGTGGCTGCTCGACTACCCGGCATTTGTGCCCTTCGGCATTTACCGTCGGTCGCACTTCGCCCATCACAAGCAGGAGTTCGGGCCCACCGAGCCCGACATTGCCTTCTATGCCGGCTACCCGTCCACCCGGGCGGGCCTTGGCCGCAAGCTTCGGCGCGACGCCTTCGGGAGCTCGGGTTGGAAGAACCTCAAGCCGCTGCTGAAAGCGCTGGGCTCGAAGAGCTCGCGCTCGTTCGCCCTGCCGATCATCGCCGCGCAGGTCGTGATCCTGGCAATCTTCACCGCCGTCGGCCGCCCCGAGCTCTACCTCCTGTTGTGGCTCCTGCCCTGGATGACGTCGTGGCGCGTGATCAACCGGCTGCGGGCCATTGCCGAGCACGGTGGCATGGAGGCGAGCAGCGATCGGCGCCGCACCACCCACCATGTTCGCCAGTCTCGGCTGGCCTCGTTCTGGATCGTCCCGTTCAACACCGGCTGGCATCTGGCCCACCACGTCGACATGGGGGTGCCGTGGCGCAACCTGCCCGAGCTGCACGCCGAGCTGGTGTCGGCCGGTTGGGTCACGCCCGAGCTCGAGTACCCGGACTACCGCTCGCTGTGGCGGGCCCTCTCCTCGCGACCCCCGGGCCCATGAGCCCCCTCCTCGGGAGCCCCCTCCTCGGGAGCCCCCTCCTCG
>Ga0105047_10005284_pt1 | contig 22248 bp, 14 predicted proteins | sample MAT04_FD_78384 | JGI IMG/M metagenome (GOLD analysis project Ga0105047, IMG submission 78384) | Freshwater microbial communities from Lake Fryxell liftoff mats and glacier meltwater in Antarctica - MAT-04 (megahit assembly) | ecosystem: Environmental > Aquatic > Freshwater > Ice > Liftoff... | reverse complement strand
CCTCTCTCGGCGACCGACGAGGCGATCGCCACGCCGCTGGCCGCGCTGCGCGAGGGCCTGCGGGCCAATCCCGGCGCGGACCTCGCGGGTGCCGTCGTCTCGGCGCTGGCCGTCACCACCCGGTTGGTCCCCACCCAGGTGCGGCGGCTCCTCGACCTCAGCGACGCCACGGGCCGCCTGGTGGACGCGTTCACCGAGCCCGCGCTGCTCGCGCGCGACGCGACCGGCGCGTTCATCCACCCGCAGGTCACCCCTGCCGCCTTCCCCCGGCTGTTCGAGGCCTACCGACGCATCCTGAAGATGGGCCGGGTCGTGGCGATGCTGCGCCTGTCCGACGACGACCTGGGATGGCTGCTGGCGCACGCCGACGCGGTGGGCCTGCGGCTGACCGACCTGCCGGTGGCCATCGCCCCACCCACGCCGCTCGTCGCCGGCTGGGTGGGCCTGCTGCGCTGGTTCGCGGTGCGGCAGGACCTCGTCGCCGTCTCGCGCTCCCTGGCGGCGGCCCCGGGTGCGGCTCCCGCCGTGCCCGGCAGCACACCGGACGACCTCGTCGGGGCGGCTGCGAGCGGCCAGGGCATCGGCGCCGTGCGCGGCCTCGCCACCGGCCTGACCGGCATCGACGCCGCGACCCTGACGACCCTCGACGGCGACGACCCGACGAGGTACACCGACCCGGTCTTCCGGCGGCGGCTCGTCGAGGCCGCTGCCCACGTCAAGCGGCTGGGGGTGTCCGCCGCCACCGCGCTGGTCTGGGCGAGCCGTGACCGCGCCGCCGGGCCGAGCGAGCGCGAGGTGGCGACCGCCGTGACGGCTGCGGCGAAGGCCAAGTACGAGCGGGAGGCCTGGCTGTCCGTGCTCACGCCACTGCAGGACGAGTGGCGCGAGCACAAGCGCGATGCCCTCGTCGCCTACCTCCTGGAGCACGCCGCCCGGACCCAGCCGCCCACCGTGCAGGTCGGTGGGAACGACGTCCCCAACCCGCTGCGGTGGACGACCACGGACCACCTGCTCCGGTACTTCCTCATCGACGTCGAGATGTCGTCCTGCGCGAAGACCTCGCGGGTCAAGCAGGCCATCGGCAGCACGCAGATGTTCGTCCAGCGCGCCTTCCTGAACCTGGAGAAGCCGCGGGTGGTCATCACCACCGACGAGAAGGCCGACCTGTCCGCGCCGAACTCGTGGCGGCAGTGGAAGTGGATGAAGAACTACCGGCTGTGGGAAGCCAACCGCAAGATCTTCCTCTACCCCGAGAACTGGATCGCCCCCGAGCTGCGCGACGACAAGACGCCGTTCTTCAGGGAGCTCGAGCAGGAGGTCCTCTCCGGCGACATCACCGCCGAGCGGTGCGAAGGGGCCCTGCGCGGCTACCTCGCGAAGCTGCACGACGTGGCGAACCTTGAGGTCGTCGGCGTGCACCACGAGATCGACGACGACCACCCGTGGGACGACCTCGGGCCGTCGGTGAACGTCCTGCACGTGGTGGGTCGCACCCGCGGCGAGCCGTTCCGGTACTTCTACCGGTCCTACGACATCAACGCCGCCCTCTGGTCGCCGTGGGAGGCGATCGAGGTGGACATCACCGGCGACCAGGTGCTGCCTGTGGTCTACAACCGGATGCTGCACCTGTTCTGGCTGCAGATCGAGTCCAAGCCCCAGAAGACGCAGCGCCAGCCGGCGGCCGCCCCCAACTCCAGCACCCAGCAGAGCCCCGAGGCGGCCACCCAGCTCGAGCTGAAGCTGGCCTGGACCGTGCGCCGCCCCGGTGGCTGGGCCCCCAAGCAGACCGCGCCGAACGTCCTCGTGCACCCGTGGCCGCGGCCGCGCAGCTCCTACACCCTCAAGCCGCGGTACCACCCGGCAGAGAACCAGATGTGGGTCGACGTCTACGTCTCGATGAGCCCGGAGTTCAACGGCCGGGCGTTCTGGGACCCGGTCGGCGGCGGCCGCCGGCCGTTGACCAGCCGGGCCTTCGACGCCACGGCGCGGCCGTGGCACTCCTCGTCGTTCGTGTTCGACGGGCAGGTCGTCGCCCTGCGCCTGAAGCCGCTCGACGGTCAGTACCAGTTGCTCGACGGGTCGACGACGACCAACTCGTTCGACTACGTGCGGCTGCTCAGCGACCCGCAGGGCCGCACCGTGCAGTCGCTGAAGACGACGAGGCAGGTCTCCGCGCGCGTCGTCCAGCCGGACGGCATGCGGCTGGAGGCGGGTCGGATGGTGAACAACACCTGGACCGGCAACGGCGGCTCCCTCACCGTGCTGTCGAACGGCCTCACGGTCACCCTGCTCACCGGCGCCCGTTCGCCCTTCGCGGCGGTGCACACGATGCACCGCATCCAGCCGGACACCGCGAGCGAGCGCAGCCCGTTCGTCTACTCCGACGCGGCCCGCTCGTACTTCGTCACCTCGCAGTGGGTCAACGTGACCATCGACTCCACCACGTCGGTGCAGCGACTGCGGTACACGTTCTCGCCGTTCTCCCACCCGTACGCGTCCCTGTTCGTGCGCGAGCTGAACCGCAGCGGGGCCGACGGGCTGCTCAACCGCACCATGCAGCGCTTCCCGAACGCCTACCCACCGGGTAACACCCTGTCGTTCAGCAGCTACGGCCCGGTCCCCGGTGTGGCCGAGGCGGACGTCACGGCGGCCACCGACGTGCTCGACTTCTCCCGGTCCGGGGCGATGGCGGTCTACAACTGGGAGGTCTTCTTCCACATCCCGTTCCTCATCGCCTGCAAGCTCGCCACCAACCAGCGCTTCGAGGAGTCGCTCGACTGGTTCCACCGGATCTTCGACCCGTCGAACACGGAGGCGCTGAGCGCGCCGCAGCGGTACTGGATCACCAAGCCGTTCTTCGACGCGACCGACGAGGCGTACACGAGGCAGCGCATCGAGTCGATCCTCGCCGACGCGACCGACCCGGAGGTGAGCCGGCAGATCGCCCAGTGGCGCAACCACCCGTTCATGCCCGACGTCATCGCGCGGTTCCGACCGGTGGCGTACCAGAAGGCCGTGGTCATGCGGTATGTCGACGCGTTGGTCGACTGGGGCGACCAGCTGTTCCGGCGCGAGACCATCGAGGCGATCAACGAGGCGACGCTGCTGTACGTGCTCGCCGGAGAGCTGCTGGGCCGTCGGCCCGAGCACGTGCCGATGGTGCCCCGCGAGGGCCGGTCGTACGAGGAGCTGACCGCCGCGGCGCAGCTCGACCCGTTCGGCAACCAGCAGGTGGAGGTGCAGCTGGAGAACCTGGCGCAGCGCCCCACGTCGGTGGTGGCCTCCGACAGCCAGGCCCTGCCGGTGGTGAACCTGTCCTACTTCGCCATCCCCGCCAACGACGACCTGCTCGGCTACTGGGACCGCGTCGCCGACCGGCTGTTCAAGATCCGGCACTGCATGGACATCTCCGGCCGGGTCCGCCACCTGCCGCTGTTCGAGCCCCCGATCGACCCGGCGCTGCTCGTGCGGGCCACCGCCGCAGGCGTGGACCTGGACAGCGTGCTCAACGACACCCCCGCATCCGGATCGCCGTACCGGTACGCCACGCTGGCCGCCGCGGCGATGTCGGCCGCGTCCGACGTGCGCTCCCTGGGGGAGCGGATGCTGGCAGCGCTGCAGCGCCGCGACGACGAGGCCCTCGAGCGGCTGCGCGCCGGCAACGAGGTGGCGCTGGTGACCCTGGTGCAACGCGTGCGTGAGGCGCAGGTGCTGGAGGCGCAGCGGTCACGGGAGGCGGTCGAACAGAGCCTCGAGACGGTGCAGTCCCGCATCGACTACTACTCCTCACGCCCCCACATGAACGACTGGGAGATGGCGGCCACGGCCGTGCACGCTGCGGCAGTCGTCTCGCAGGTGGTGGCGACGGTGCTCAACACCGTGGCCGGCGGGGCGAGCCTGGTGCCGTCGTTCGAGGCGGGCGCCTCGGGCTTCGGCGGCTCGCCGGTGGTGACGGTGAAGTACGGCGGGCAGAACGTGTCGAACTCGGTCGGGTCGTTCGCCCGGTTGTTCGAGGGTCTCGGCGGGATCCTGCACAGCACCGGCTCCCTGCTGGAGACGCAGGGCGGCTACCAGCGCCGCTTCGAGGAGCACCAGTTCCAGACCGAGCTGGCACGCAAGGAGCTGGTGCAGGTCGGCAAGCAGGTGGTGACAGCAGAGGTTCGCGAGGCCGTCGCCCAGCGCGAGCTCGACGCGCACCTGCGCAGCGCGGACAACGCCAGGGGCGTGGAGGAGTTCCTGCGCTCGAGGTACACCGGTGAGCAGCTGTACGAGTGGACCGTGGCACAGCTGTCCGGGGTGTACTTCCAGGCGTACCAGCTGGCCTTCGACATGGCCCGGCGGGCCGAGCGCGCCTATCGGTTCGAGGTGGGGGACACCACCACGGCGCCGATCGTCACCTTCGGCTACTGGGACAGCCTCAAGCAGGGCCTGCTCGCCGGCGACCGGCTCATCAACGACCTGCGCCGTCTGGAGTCGGTTGCGCTGGAACGCAACCGGCGTCGGTTGCAGGCCACGACGCACGTCTCGCTGGCCTCGCTGATGCCGGACAGACTGCTCGAGCTCAAGGCCACCGGCACCACGTCGATCGAGGTCGCCGAGTGGATGCTGGCGCGGGAGAACCCGGGCTGGGTCAACCAGCGGATCGTCTCTGTGGCCGTCACGGCGCCCTGCGTGGCCGGGCCGTACACCGGTGTGCACGCCACGCTCGCCCTGACCTCGGCGGTGGTGCGCAGGACCGACGACATCGCTGGTGGCTTCGGCGACGCGTTCGGGGGGTCGCCCCGTTTCGCCTCGGCGATGCCGGTGGTGACGCAGATCCGTACGAGCCAGGGCGTCGACGACCGGGGCCGCGTGTCCGCTGCGCGTCAGGACGACCGGTACGAGGCCTTCGAGGGGGCCGGTGCGATCAGCCGCTGGACCATCACCGTCGACCCGCGGGACAACGCGTTCGACCTCAGCACGCTGTCGGACTTCGTCCTGACCATCGAGTACGAGGGCGACCAGGGGTCCCTGGCGCTGGTCGACCTCGCCCGTGCCGCCGTCGCCGAGGCGCTGCCCAAGCACGGCGCGCTGCTGCTCTGGCTCGACGGCAGCTATGCCACGCAGTGGTCGCGCTTCCTCCACCCGGCGTCGGGGGAGCAGGAACTCACCCTGGACGTCGGCCTCGACGCGCTGCAGTACCTGTACCGGCAGCTCGCCCAGCACGAGCGGCTCGTGGTGAGGGCGGCCGACCTCGTGCTGGAGTCCGACGTCGGTGCCTTCGACTGCCGGGTCGTCCCACCCGGCGGGGCGACCGTCGAGGTCACGGCCCAGCCGGACACCGCGTTCGGCGGGCTGCACCACGCCACGTCCGGCTGGGGCCCAGGGGCGCAGGACCTCCTGGGGTCGTGGACCCTCCAGGTCAAGCGCACCGACGACGCCGGGTGGGACGTCCTGGAGGACGACGCCGTGCGGCGGGCCTGGCTGCTGCTGCGGTTCGAGGCGGTCGGTGCCTGAGTTCGCCCTGGGCCTGGCCCGCTCGCTCGGCGCGGTCTGCGACCCGCTCGCGGTGCTGCTCTTCGGCTCCTGGGCGAAGGGTCGCGCCGACGTGCACAGTGATGTCGACCTCGTCGTCGTGCTGCCGGAGCGGCCCTCGCCGTCGCTCCGCGGCGCCCTCGAGGATGCCGTCCGCGGCGTGCCGATGCACGTCGACCTGCTGCTGTGGACCCCCGCCGATGTCGAGGCCGCCCGGGCTGATCCGCACGGCTTCGCCGGGTCGGTCCTGTCCGGCGCGGTGGTCCTGCGTGGAGCCTTGCCGGGGCCGGAGGTACGGGACTACGCTGAGGTCACTGAGAGGACTTAAGGATGTTGTATTGAGGTTTGCGAATCGTCTGGAAACAGAAATTTGCGTCATCACAAGAAGCTTTCAGTTCACAGAAAAGGTCCCCGGTCTTCCGGGGTCTTTTCATGTGCGGTGCCAGCTCGGCTGCGCCGCCCCGATCCGCTTCGATCCGCCTCGATCCGCCCCGTGACATCGGACGCCGGCGCGAGGACCATCGCTGTATCACCAGTGCTCGACGCACCTCCTGCAGGACCACGGGACACGTGGTCCTGGGGACGAAGGAGTGGGATATGCCCGGTTGGTACGTCCATGTGGAGGCGGCGCACGACACCGCCCGCAGGCTGCGCGTCGGAGACGTCCCGTCGACCTTCCCGATCTCCCCGGCACAGGGGCAGGTGATCGGCGAGCACTGCCACACCTGGCGCAACTACCTGGCGCTGGGGTCGCTCGGGCCGGACCTGTTCTACCTGTTGCCCGACTTCAAGAACACGACCGGCCAGGTCATCCGCCAGGTCGTGCAATGGGCGCTGGACGTCTGGGAGGTCCTGGATGCCGAGTTCGTCAGCAAGTGGGAGAAGTGGATCGGCCCCATCTCGACGAACAACGCCCAGCTCGCCTCGCAGCTGACCGGGGGTCTGTCGACCCAGCTGGCGCAGGTCCTCGACGAGCTGACCTCGGCGATCATGTCGGCCTTCAAGGGCCTCCTGGCCGAGATGGGCGACTGGTTCGGTGTCCTCACCTCCGGTGTCCCCCAGGGCTACGGGGACGACGCGTTCTACTGGTCCGACGCGTTCCACTACCGCCGCACCTACCAGTTCCCCTTCGTGCTGTTCCAGCAGGCCAAGGACGCCCTCGCGGTAGCGAAGACGGATGCCGAGCGCCAGGACGCCGAGGCCCGGGTCGCCTTCGCCGTCGGCTGGATGTCGCACTGCGCCACGGACGTCACGGGACACCCCTTCACCAACGCCAAGTCCGGAGGTCCGTACCGCGACCACTGGCAGCGCCACCACCTCGTCGAGAACCACATGGACTCCGAGAACTACGGTACGCGCCACCCCGGCCCGCTGTATGCGGAGTACGGGACCTCTGCGCTGCACTTCCGGCTCGCCTTCCGGCAGCGTGACGACGCCCCCTACAACGGTCGCAACGATGCTCCGGCCTACGACTACTGGGCTGGGTTCCCAGCGTACGACGACGGGGACGGCCCCACCGCGACGTCACACAGGCGCGACTTCTTCGACCTCGACACCGGCCCGCTACCCGACCACTTGGTCGAAGGCCTGCTCGACGCCATGCGGGACGTCTACGGGGCGGACGGCCCGCACATCCTCCTGCAGGACCCCGGCTTCTCCGCCACGGACCCCGTCACCGGGCAGCCCGACGGGCGGCCCAACGACGCCGCGATGGCGCAGATGTGGCAGATCGTCTACCGCTACCTCAAGATGACGAGCAGTGACGCGATCAGCCTGCGGCTCCCGCCGCCGCCGTCGGTGTTCACCGACCACTCGTTCCCGACCCCACCCGGGGGAGGCTCCGGGGTCGACGACGACCCGAGCCGCGGTGCCGACGTCGATGACGACGACTCGTTCACGCTGCTCGACCTGCTCCTGGCCCTCTTCGCGTGGGCGGCCTACCTCGCCCAGGTCATCGTCTGGCTCGCGACGGTCCTGCCGGGGCTGATTCTCGACATCGCGACCTTCCCCGCCCGTGAGGTCATCTACTGGGCCGTGATCGTCCCGGCGTGGAACCTCTACCTGCTGGCTCGCCGAGCGCTGGTGATGTCCGGGTTCGCCATGCCCAAGCCGGCGGAGGTCAGCACCGGCCTGACGACGCTGGGTCGCGAGGGCACCTACGCCATCGCGTCGGCCCTCGACAACCCGTTCGGGTTGCCGACCTCGGTCCCACCGATCACCGAACCCTCGGGCCGGCTGCGCGCCACCGACGCGCAGGGTCTCGACCACGCCTACCCGCGCGGCATCGTGCGCGACCTGCCCTCGGCGATCGGTCGCGCCGACCTCGTCGGCGCGCTCGGGCTGACGTCGCCGCTGAGGTACGAGGCGGACCTGCCGGCCGACGAGCACAAGGCCTCCGAGTGGGTCGCGCCGTGGCGGTACCCCCTCACCAACCAGGCCGGGGACGGCGTCGCGCAGGAGGGTGCGCCGACGCACGTCGGGCCCTACGTCGTCGGGTCCAGTTCGACCGTCCTGCTCTCCGGGTTGGTCGGCGACCAGGGCGCCCGGAGCGACCTCGAGAAGGCCACGAACCCGGCCGTCACCGAGCAGGTCCTGAACGCCAGGCTCCCCGCGAACCAGCACCTGGGAGGGCCGGTCGACTACGGGCTCTACCTCGTGGGGCGGGTCGCCGCAGAGGTCGGCAACACCGACTTCAGCGTCCCCGACTTCAACCTCGACTCTGATCGCGGCTATGCCTGGCACTGCTGGGACTGGGACCGCAGCACGGTCCCGTGCACGCCGGACATCACCCCGGCCGGCGCCGAGGACTACGGCTACCAGCTGCCGTGCACCTCCCCGCAGTTCTTCCACGCCGACCACGACTGCCAGGCACGCCCCGACCGCTGGTACCAGGAAGCCAACGACCTCGCGGTGCACTACCTCCCCGGTTCCGGCCCGGCGACGTGCGACCCCCCGAAGGAGCACGGACCCAACACCGACCCCTCCTGGCGAAGACGCCTCGACCGCCAGGAAGGCTGACCGATGCCACGCAACCACGACGACCCGCGCAACCCCGTGCTCTCCGAGAAGGAGGACCGCCGCCAGCGTGGCGAGGACCCACCCGGCTCGTTCGGCCACACCGAGCCCCCCAGTGGTGACCTCGAGCCGGGCTGGACGCCGACCGACCACGTCGCGCAGGAGGCCGAGGAGCTCATCAAGGAGCTCGGCCGCGAGCACCGGCCGCGCCGCGAGGACGTCTACCCCTACCTGCTCATCCGGGCCCACAGCCCCGGCGACCGGGGTGCCCGCCCCACCTGGCCGAGCACGCCGTGCTGGGAGTCACCGGACATCCTGCTCATCGACGCGACGTACACCGGCCCGTTCGACCTCTCGCAGCTCGTCGTGAGCCCGACGGCCGGACGGCGCTACCGCGTGTTCGTCAGGGTCTGGAACCTCGGCCTGCTGCCGGCCGTCGGCGTGCACGTCCGGGCGTGGTACGTGGACCCCGGCTTCTTCGGCGGCGACCCCACCAACCCTGCCTACCAGCCCGTCCCGATCGGCGGCGCCATGGTCAACCTGGACGACCGCACCCGACCCGGTGCAGTGCAACTGGTCGAGCTCGACCAGACCTGGGACATCCCCACGACACTCACCGGGCACGAGTGCCTGATGGCCGCCGCCGGCTGTCCCCTGGACCAGTGGGGCGGCGCCCTGGATGCCAACCACGACCGCCACGTGGGGCAGCGGAACCTGACCGTCCTCGGGGGCTCGGACAGCGCCAAGCAGCTGTTGTTCACCCTCGGGCAGCTGGTGACGACGACGGGGACGCTGGAGGTCATCCACGGGGGCGCCGCGGTGAAGCCGCTGCTGCTCGGCGTCCAGGGGCGTACCAAGACCGAGTTCGGAGCCGCGGCCCGCATCCATGCCCCCGACGTCAAGGAGCTCCGCCACGGCGTGCCGATCGGGATCGGTCAGCACCTCCTGACGATGTTCCTCAGCGAGAAGGGCTGGGTGGTCGCCGACAGTGCCAAGGTCTGGGAGGCGGCCGTCGAGCTGGGTGTCGTCAAGGACCTCGAGGCACCGGAGGGGCAGCACCCCTTCGCCACGCCGCTCACGACGCGGCGGGTGATCGAGCGCATCGGGATCGGGCGTGCCACGACGCTGGGCGTCGTCCTCGAGGGGGAGCCCGGCCCGGCACTCGTCGAGGGGCTGGTCCACCTGTGGGACCTCGGCGGCCTGGATGCCGGCGACCTCGCAGCCGCTCTCGGTGGGCGTGGTCACGCGGCGCACCTGCTGCGGCTGGTGCACACCGACCGCGAGGGCATGGACACCGGCGGGTACTCGATCACCCTGATCCGGTGACGCACGGCGGCGGCCGGCCCTCGCCGTCGTCGTGGTCGAACCCAGGAGCTGCCCGGCAGGGTCGCGTCCAGCGGCCAGATGCCGTCGGGGGAGCGTCGCGAGCGCAGCCAGGCGACGGCCTCGTCGAGCCAACGTCAGCAGGGCCGCACACCGTGCGAGTACCCTCAGCAAGGTGACTGCTCGATCGTGCCCACCCCGCCCTCCGTGGCGGGTGTTGGTCACGGATCGGAGCCACGATGGCTCACTCACCCCACCGGCAGCACAAGGGCTGCACGCTGTGTAAGCCGCACAAGAACCGTCGTCATGGGCGCGCCGTGCGTGAACCGTGGGCCGTGCTGCGGCACATCGGGAAGAAGCGGCGTCTTACCCGCGGGGACCTGGGAGATGCTTGACGTCCGGAACTGCTGCGATGGCGTCCTGTTCACTTGGGTAGGCGCGTTCTACACCCCGGCCCGGGGGAGTGGGCTCAGCCACGTGTGCGGTCGCCGCGAGACGTGGGCAGTTCGCCATCCGCGTCGCACCTATCGAGGACCGGCGGCCGCACGTGGTGTGCAAGGGGTTCTCGTTGAGGGTCGCCGTGCGGTTGTGACGACCCGAACAGGGCGTGCTCCTGGACATCGGCCACGGCCGAGCCCAGGCTCGACATGTGGACACCACGAACAGAACTGAGCCGGAGGGAACCCTGGCCATCGAGCTCGAGGACGCCGCTACCCGCTCATGGTGGGTCAGCACCCTGGGGCTGCTGTCCGGGGCGATGCAGCAGTGGCATTTCGTCGGGATGCTCGGCGACGAGGTGCGCTATGACAGCGACACGTTCTCGGCGCCGTACAGCTGGGGGCACCTGCCGCTGGGCGCCACCATGGCGCCGCGCAACGAGTGGGCGCCGGGAATGGATGAGGCACTGGACGCAGTGCGCGCTGAGATCGTGGCCGACGGGTGGGTGGCCGACGGGCGCGGAGAGCAGGAGTGGCAGGACCACTACCGGCGGCCGGCCGGATGAGGCCCGCGCGAGCAGTATTGCTGGCTGCACCGGCTGTCGCCGCACTGGCGTACGCCCGGTTCGCGCGGCCATGGCAACTCACCTGGGGAGCAACAGCCGCAGAGGTCGCACGCCCGCTGCCCAGCGACGACCTGGTCCCGGACCCCACGTTCGACGCCACCCGGGCGATCACCATCGACGCACCCCCGGGGCAGGTCTGGCCGTGGATCGTCCAGATGGGGTTGACCCGGGCCGGCTGGTACAGCTACGACCTCCTGGACAACCTGGGCCGCCCAAGTGCCCGCCGCATCATCCCCGAGCTGCAGGATCTGCAGCCCGGCGACATCGTGCCGATGAGCCCGGATGGCAAGCAGGGCATGCCAGTTCACTCCATGGACGCCCCCCACTCGATGGTGTGGGGTGAGCCCGGGGGCACCACGTGGGCCTGGCAGCTCGACGAGAACGACCCCGGCTCCACCAGGCTCATCACCCGTGTGCGCTCGCGCTACCGGTGGTTCTCCCCATCCATCGCCTTCTCGATGCTCGTGGAGTTCGGCGACATCTGGATGATGCGAAAGATGCTCCTCAACCTGAAGGAACGCGCGGCATCCGATCGCTGACGGCCGCCCCCCTTGGCAGAGGTCGCCGCAGCGACAACAACCGCAGCACGCCCCGTGGGGCACCCACACGATCGCCGCCGCCGACCTTGCTCTCGGTGGCGGGAGCCGCCACTACTGAAACCGTGCGTACAGCCCCGGGTGCCCGAGGCCGCGCGGCAGTTGCGCCGTCCGGCGGGTTCAGCCGCCCTTGAGCCGCTCGTCGCGGCCCGGCTCGACCGCCGGGGTGTCAGGGGCGCGGGATGGCGCGCGGGCGGCACCCCTCAGAAGCCTTCGAGTGCGTTGGGGTCCCCGCACTCGCCGCGCGTCAAGCGGATCTCACGACAAGCAAACCTAAACAAATGCCCGTATCTCTTCACATCTGCCCGAATCAGTGGTTTTATTCTCGGAGCGGCCCAACGAGGGGCCCACTGGTCCGGACGAAGGAGTCCCGATGTACGCAGCGGAGCGGCAGCAGCGGATTCTGGCGGAGGCCCGTCAAGCCGGGCGGGTCGAGGTCGGCCTCCTCGCTGACGGCCTCGGGGTCACCGCCGAGACCGTGCGTCGTGACCTCACGGCGCTGGAACGCCGAGGCTCGCTGCGCCGGGTGCACGGGGGCGCCATCCCGGTCGAGCGCCTCGAGCTCGAGCCCACCCTCGCCGCCCGCACCGGCCGACTCGCCGACGTCAAGCGCCGCATCGCCGCCCGCGTGCTCGACGAGCTGCCCACCGGCGGCACCGTCCTGCTCGACTCCGGCTCCACGACCCAGGCGGTCGTGCAGCTGCTGCCGCCCGACCTCGACCTCACCGTGCTCACCAACTCGGTCTCCGCCGCGGCCGCCCTCTCGACCCACCCCGGTGTCACGCTCTACCTGCTGGGCGGTCGGGTCCGCGGAGTCACCGGCGCTGCCGTCGGCGACTGGGCCACCGCCGCGCTCGACGGCGTGGTGGTCGACGTGGCGGTCCTGGGCACCAACGGCATCTCGGCCGCTCGCGGGCTCACCACCCCCGACCAGGCTGAGTCCCTCGTCAAGGCCGCCATGGTGCGCTCGGCTCGCCGGGTCGTGGTCGCCACCGACTCGAGCAAGGCCGGCGACGACCACCTCCACCGCTTCGCCACGCTGGCCGACATCGACCTCGTCGTCACCGACACCGACCTCGCCGACGACGTGGCCGCCGAGCTTCGTGCCGCCGGCCCCGAGGTCGTGACCGCATGATCGTCACCCTCACCCCGAACCCGAGCATCGACCGGGCGATCGTCATCGACGCCCTCCACCGCGGCGAGGTGCATCGCGCCACCTCGAGCCGGGTCGACCCCGGGGGAAAGGGTGTCAACGTCTCCCGGGCGCTCGCCGCTCAGGGTGGTGCCACCCTCGCCGTGCTGCCGGTGGGCGGCCCCGAGGGCCACCTCATGGAAGACCTGCTGGATGCCGCCGGCGTCGCCCGGCGCAGCGTCGCCGTCGCCGGCGCCCTGCGGATGAACATCAGCGTGCTCGAGCCCGACGGCACCACGACCAAGCTCAACGAGCCCGGCCCGCAGCTCAGCCCCAACGAGGTCGACGCCCTGCTCACCGCCACCCTCGACGCCGCCGACGGTGCCGACGGTGCCGACGGTGCCGACTGGGTCGTCGGTGCCGACGGTGCCGACTGGGTCGTCGGCTGCGGCAGCCTGCCGCCCGGTGCCCCGACCGAGCTGTATGCCGCTCTGGTCACCCGGGTGCGCGAGCGCGGCATCCGCGTGGCCGTCGACTCCTCCGGCGCTCCGATGACCGCGGCGGTCGCGGCCCGCCCGAACCTCATCAAGCCCAACCACGAGGAGCTCGCCGAGCTCGTCGACCACCCCCTGCCCACCCTCGGCGATGTGCACGCCGCCGCCCGCGAGCTGGTCTCCGCAGGCATCGAGGTCGTCGCGGTGAGCCTCGGCAGCGATGGCGCCCTGCTCGTCACCGCCCACGAGCTGGTGCAGGCCCGGGCGACCATCACCACCCCCCTGTCCACCGTGGGCGCCGGCGACTGCATGCTCGCCGGCCTGCTCCACGGCCTGTCGCGCGGCTCCAGCGCCGCCGACGCCCTCGCCGGCGCCGTCACCTGGGGCGCCGCCGCCGTCACCCTTCCCGGCAGCCGCGTGCCGGCCCCGATCGACCTCATCGGCATCCCCGTCGAGGTCCTCCGCACCCCCGACCTCTCGCTCGTCCTGCGCTGACCCCGAAAGGAAGCACCATGCCCCTCATCACCGACGAACAGGTCGTCCTCGACCTGACCGGTGCCGACCGCCACGAGGCCACCCGTGCCCTCGCCGAGCGGCTCGTGGCCAGCGGCCGATGCACCGACCTCGACACCTTCCTCGCCGACGTCACCGAGCGCGAGAGCAAGATGGCCACCGGCCTGCCCGGCGGCATCGGCATTCCGCACGCCCGCAGCGCGGCGATCACCGAGCCCTCGCTGGTGTTCGGCCGCTCCTCCGACGGCATCGACTGGGGTGCCAAGGACGGTCCGGCCACCCTGGTCTTCCTCATCGCCGCTCCCGAGGGCGGGGGAGACGCGCACATGCAGATGCTGCCCAAGCTCGCCCGCGCGCTGCTGAAGAAGGACTTCAAGGCAGCCCTGGCCGCGGCGACCACCGAGGCCGAGGTCGTGGCCATCGTCGAGGCGCAGGTCGCCCTCGACCCCCCCAAGGCCGCGCCCGCCGCCGCCGCCACGCCGGCCGCTGTGGCCACCGCGACGCCGTATGCCGGAGACGCGCCTGCCGCTGCCGCCGCACCCGTGGCCACGCAGACCGTGGTCGATGACGGCCCCCGATCGCTCACCTTCGTGGGCGTGACCTCCTGCCCGACCGGCATCGCCCACACCTACATGGCGGCGGAGTCCCTCGAGAACGCCGCCAAGGCCGCCGGCCACGTCATGAAGGTCGAGACCCAGGGCTCGGCCGGCACCACGCCGCTGAGCGCCGCCGAGATCGCCCCGCCGACGCGGTGATCTTCGCCCACGACCTCCCGGTCATGGACGCCGGCCGGTTCGCCGGCAAGCCGATCGTCGACGTGGGCGTCAAGAAGGGCATCTCCGACGGCCCGGCCCTCATCGAGGAGGCGGCGCTCCTCGCCGCCCAGTGGAGGGCCCACCCGCAGCTGGCCGCCGAGGCCAGGTCCGCCGGCCCCGTGGTCTCCGGTGGCCTGGTCACCAAGGTCGACAGCAACGCGAGCACCCTGACCAAGCTGCGCCAGTGGCTGATGACCGGTGTGTCCTACATGATCCCGTTCGTCGCCGCGGGCGGCATCCTCATCGCGATGTCGTTCATGCTGGCCCAGCTCGCCATGGGCGAGCAGGGGGCCATCGAGATCGTCAAGTACGGCCTCACCGCCGAGGGCGACTTCAACATCACCCAGAGCTTCGACCCCCTCAGCCTCACCTCCTGGGCCGCGCTGCTCTACGTGATGGGCGGCGCAGCGTTCGGCTTCCTCGTGCCGATCCTGTCCGGCTTCATCGCCTTCGCCATCGCCGACCGACCGGGTCTGGTGCCCGGCATCGTCGGTGGCTCAATCGCGGCGACGATGGGCGCCGGCTTCCTCGGTGGCCTGGTCACCGGCCTGGTCGGCGGGTTCGCCGCCCGGTGGATCTCCGGCTGGAAGGTGCACAAGGGCGTCCGTGGAGTCATGCCTGTGGTCGTCATCCCACTGCTGTCGACCTTCATCACCGCGGGCCTGTTCATCACCCTGCTCGGCCGACCGATCGTCGCCCTGAGCGACGCCCTGACCAGCGCCCTGAACGGCATGAGCGGCTCCAGCGCGATCCTGCTGGGCGCCATCCTCGGCGCGATGATGGGCTTCGACCTCGGCGGGCCCGTCAACAAGGTGGCCTACGCCTTCGCCACCGCCGGCCTCGCGACGGCCGGCGCAGCCTCCGACAGCCCCCAGCTGAAGATCATGGCCGCGGTCATGGCCGCCGGCATGGTGGCCCCGCTCGCCATGGCCCTGTCGACCACCCTTCGCCCGCAGCTGTTCTCGGAGCCCGAGCGTGAGAACGGCAAGGCCGCCTGGCGGCTCGGCTTCTCGTTCATCTCCGAAGGTGCGATCCCGTTCGCCGCCGCCGACCCGGTGCGCATCATGACCTCCTCGGTCATCGGCTCCTCGATCTGCGGCGCCCTTGCGATGGCGTTCGGCCTCGGCATCCGCGCCCCCCACGGCGGCATCTGGGTGCTGCCGATCATGGGCAGCCTCGTCCAGATCCTGCTCTTCCTCGTGGCGCTGGTCGTCGGCATCGCCGTGATGGCCACCATCGTCATCTTCCTCAAGTCGCGCGACAAGCGCCTCGCCGAGGTCGACGCGGTCGCCACCGTCTGAGCGGTGGGGGAGCGGACGGCATCCGGGCAGCGCCGCGGATGCCGCCCCGTCCCGCCCCGCTGAACCGCACGGTTCCCCGTAGCGTCACCCCCAGATCGCACCACACGCGCACCACCGACCCCACCAACCCCACCAGGAGCACTCCATGGCACAGCGCACCGTCACCATCGCCTCGTCCGTCGGCCTGCACGCCCGCCCGGCCGCCCTGTTCGTCGAGGCGGCGAGCGAGACCGGCCTCGACGTCGAGATCGGGCGTCCCGGCGAGGACGCCGTCGACGCGACGAGCATCCTCGGGGTCATGGCCCTGGGCGCCCTGCACGGCGAGGAGGTCGTGCTCACCGCAGGGGGAGACGGCGCCGACGAGGCGCTCGACGCCCTGGTCGCCCTGCTCTCGCGCGACCTCGACGCGGAGTGAGCGTCGTGACCTCGACAGAGACCCGGCAGGGCATCGGCGTCAGCCCGGGGTCGGCCTACGGGCCGGTGGTGCAGGTCGCCCCACCGGTGCGCCCACCGCCGGACGAGCCGGGCGTGGACGACCGCGAAGCCGCGCTGGCCGACCTCAAGGCGGCCTTCGAGGTCGTCGCAGTGGCCCTGGAGGGCAGGGCCCGGCACGCCGACGACACCGCCCAGCAGATCCTCAAGGCCACCGCCCTCATCGCCCGCGACAAGGGGCTGGTCAAGGCTGCCGACAAGCAGCTCGCTGCCGGTCGGGGGCGCGCGAACGCCATCGCCAACGCGGTGGAGGAGTACTGCGCGCAGTTCGAGGCGCTCGGCGGCTACTTCGCCGAGCGGGTGACCGACCTGCGTGACGTCGGCTCCCGGGCCGTGGCCGCGGTGCTCGGCGTCGCAGCGCCGGGCGTGCCCGACTTCGCCGAGCCCAGCGTCGTCGTGGCCGAGGACCTCGCCCCGGCGGAGACGGCCACCCTCGACCGCGACCTCGTCGTCGGCATCGTCACCCAGGCGGGTGGGCGCACGAGCCACACCGCGATCCTGGCGGCCCAGATGGGCATCCCGGCGGTCGTCCAGCTCGCCGGTGCCACCGGCATCCCGCCCGGCACGCATGTCGCGCTCGACGGAGACACCGGCGAGGTCACCATCGCCCCCGACATCGCCCTGGTCCAGGCCCAGAAGGTGCGTCGCGAGAAGCGCGCCGAGGCGCTCGCCGCCAGCAGCGGCCCGGGTGTCACGCGCGACGGCCACCCCGTGGCGCTGCTCGCCAACATCGGCGGGGTGCCGGACGCCGAGGCGGCCGGAACCCTCGACCTCGAGGGGGTCGGGCTGTTCCGCACCGAGTTCGTGTTCCTGTCGGCCAACAAGGCGCCGACGGTGGAGGAGCAGGCGGAGATCTACCGGAAGGTGTTCCGGCCGTTCGGCGCCCGGCGCGTGGTCGTCCGCACGCTGGACGCCGGGGCCGACAAGCCGCTGGCCTTCGCCGACCTGGGGCCGGAGGAGAACCCGGCCCTGGGTCGGCGCGGCCTGCGCCTGTCTGCTGAGCGCCCCGAGCTGCTCGACGCCCAGCTCGAGGCGTTGTCGATCGCGGCCAAGGACACCGGCGCCGACGTGCGGGTGATGGCCCCCATGGTCGCCACCGTCGAGGAGGCCGCCTGGTTCGCCCGTCGGGTGCGCGAGAACGGGCTCCCGAAGGCCGGGGTCATGATCGAGGTGCCGGGCGCGGCGCTCCGAGCCGCGCACGTGCTCGCCGAGGTCGACTTCGGCAGCCTGGGCACCAACGACCTGGCGCAGTACACGATGGCCGCCGACCGCATGCAGGGCGTGCTGTCCGACCTGCTCGACCCGTGGCAGCCGGCCGTGCTCGACGTCGTGGCCGCCGCGTGCGACGGGGCACGCCGGGTGGGCCGACCGATCGGGGTCTGCGGGGAGTCGGCGGGTGACCCCCTGCTCGCGCTCGTGCTCGCCGGCCTCGGGGTGTCGAGCCTGTCGATGGCGCCGAGCAAGGTTCCCGTGGTGCGGCTGGCGCTGTCGCTGCACAGCCTGCCGGAGTGCCAGGGGCTGGCCACGGTGGCCCGAGAGGCTCGCACGGCCAAGGAGGCCCTCGAGGCGGTCCGCTCCCGGTCCCGCGCCGAGCTCACCGACCTCCTCTAGCCCTCGGCATCCTCGCCGCGAGTCCGTATCTCATCCGAGTTGGGTGCTCACGTGGCTGCCAGGGCAACCACCTCAGCACCCAACTCGGGGAGATGAGGGGTCAGGCGCCCACGAGGGGGACCGCGACGTCGCTGCCACCCTGCGGGGTGAGCCGCTCGCGTACCTGCACCAGCATCGGCACGGGTGCGAACCCTCCGGCGAGCAGGGCCTCGCCCTGCACGAACCCGTTGGACGCCTGCAGCATCGCCTTGGGCGCGAACCCGAATGCCCGGCCCAGCTCGGCGATGTCATCCGGGCTGTTCATCCGCATCAGCATCAGGTTGTCGCACTGGCTGAGGATCTGCGGGTCGATCTTCGACGGGCGCTGCGAGGACAGCAGGAACCACAGGCCGTACTTCCGGCCCTCGGCGGCGATCTGGATCAGGCGGTCGAGCAGTTTCTGCGCCACGGGGCTGGCCGGGTCGCTGCTGCACAGGTTGTGGGCCTCGTCGATGACGAGCAGCGTCGGGATGCGCCGGTCGCGCTGGGCCCACAGCTCGTCGACGACCTCGAGGCAGACGGCGATCGGTTCCGACGGGTCGCCGAACCCCCCGAGGTCCATGACCGTGACGCCGGCGCCACCATCGGCGCCACCATCGGCGCCACCGCCGGTGACGACGTCGGCGGCCGAGGGCAGCTCGCCGGCCCACACCTGCCACTCGAGTAGCCCGAGGTTCTCCATCCGACGGGCCAGCGACAGCTGGCCGGGGGTGCCCGAGCGCAGCCCCGCGAGCAGGGCGCCGAGGTCGGAGTCGTTGCCGATCTGCGCGAGGAAGCTGATGAAGGCGTTGTACTCGTCCTGGTCGTGGATGGGGTCGAGCTGCAGCGTCGCGGCCTGGGCCTGACGCGTCATCGTGCGGAACCTCATCCGCAGCGGCTCGTCGCCCTCGCCGCGGGTGGAGTCGCTGCGCAGCACCCGCACCCCGCGGTCGGCGATCCGCCGGGCGTCCGCCTCCGCCACGCCGGGGAGGGTGGAGCCGAGGTGCACGAAGTCGGCGTTCGGGTCGAAGACGGCCATCCGCAGGTCGGTCTGCAGCAGAAGCCGCTCCAGGAGCACTCCCAGCGCATACGTCTTGCCCGAGCCGCTCTGGCCGCACAGGAACGAGTGCCGGTTGAAGCCGCCCGCCCGCAGGCTCGCTTCGGCCCCGACGTCACCGGTGCGCCACGTGCCGATCGACATCGTGCCCGCGGCGGCGCCGTGCAGGCCACCGAGCTCGGCGGGTCGGGCGAGCTCGAGGGCCGCCCCGCGGAACGCCGGCCGAGCACCGCGCTGCACCGCGCCCTCCTCGTCCAGGGCGCCGATGACCACGCCGAAGCCGGTCAGCGGGTCCTCGCCCACCGGCTCGATGACGTCGACGACCTGGCCCAGGAGCCGGGCACCGTCCGGCGTCGTGACGACCACCATGTCGCCCGGCGCGACCCCGTCGTCCGCCGCCGCGCGGAACGTGAAGCCCCGTCCGTCGCGGGACTCGGCCCGCGCCTCGTCGGCCATCGTCGTCATCGGGTGCTCCTCTCGCGGCCCACGGGCCGGAAGGGCCGCGTCGACGTGGTGCCAGACACATCATGGCGGATGCCGGTGCGTCCCCGCCCGCCCCACCCCGCGGCCCGCTCGCCCGCGGCGAGTAGCATGACGGCGTCCCGTGGCACCCCGCAGCACATCTGGAGTTCTCGCGCGTGAGCACCCCCCGCCCGGCCGCCGTCATCGTCCTCGCCGCTGGAGAGGGCACCCGGATGAAGTCCCTGACTCCCAAGGTGCTGCACCCCATCGGCGGGGTGACCCTGGTGGGCCACGCGATCCGGGCGGCCCGCGCCACCGGCGCCGACCACGTCGGCGTGGTCGTCCGCCACGACCGTGACCGGGTCGTCGAGGTGTGCACCTCGCTCGACCCCGACCTCGTCTTCGCCGACCAGGACGAGGTCAAGGGCACCGGTCGCGCGGTCGAGTGCGGGCTGCTCGCCCTGCCGGCCGACCTGAGCGGCACCGTGCTCGTCACCTGTGGCGACGTGCCGCTGCTCACCGGCGACACGCTCGTCGAGCTGCACGCCGCGCACACCGAGAACGGCAGCGCCGTCACGGTCGTCACCGCCCACCTGGCCGACCCGACGGGCTACGGGCGCGTCGTGCGCGGCGCCGACGGCCGGGTCGAGAAGATCGTCGAGCAGAAGGACGCCACCGAGGCCGAGCGGGCGATCACCGAGATCAACTCCGGCATCTACGCCTTCGAGGCCGACGTGCTCCGCGACGCGCTCGCCCACGTGGGCACCGACAACGCCCAGGGCGAGAAGTACATCACCGACGTCATCGCCATCGCCCGGGCCGGTGGGCACCCGGTGCGTGCCCACGTGCTCGACGACCTCTGGCAGACCGAGGGCGTCAATGACCGCGTGCAGCTGGCCGCCCTGGGGCGTGAGCTCAACCGCCGGGTCTGCGAGCGGCACCTGCGGGCGGGAGTCACGATCGTCGACCCCGCCACGACCTGGGTCGACGTCGACGTCAGCATCGGCCAGGACACCACGGTGCTGCCCGGCACCCAGCTGCTGGGGGCCACGAGCATCGGCACGGATGCCGTGATCGGCCCCGAGGTGACCCTCACCGACACCGAGGTCGGCGACGGCGCCCAGGTCACCCGGGCGGTCGCGGTCCTCGCGGTCATCGGGCCCCACTCGACCGTGGGCCCCTACTCCTACCTCCGGCCGGGCACGCGGCTCGGCGCACGCGGAAAGATCGGCGGCTTCGTCGAGACCAAGAACGCCGACATCGGCGAAGGCGCCAAGGTGCCGCACCTGTCGTATGCCGGTGACGTCACGATCGGCGAGGGGGCCAACATCGGCGCCGGCACGATCTTCGCCAACTACGACGGTGTCGCGAAGCACCGCTCGAGGGTCGGCCGGCACTCCTTCGTCGGCTCGAACTCGGTTCTCATCAGCCCGGTCGACGTCGGCGACGGGGCCTACGTCGGCGCCGGCTCGGCCCTGACCGGCGACGTCGAGCCCGGCCAGATCGCCGTGGCGCGCGGCCGCCAGCGCAACATCGACGGCTGGGTGGCGCGCGCCCGGGCCGGCACGAAGACCGCGGCCGCGGCTGAGGCGGCGCGGGAACGGCATCCGGAGACAGATCAGCCGACCACCGCAGAAGGTTCCGGCCAGTGAGCCACCCCCGACCGCCGTCGGCGAACATCCGCAGGCGACCCAAGAAGCAGATGATGCTGTTCTCGGGGCGGGCGAATCCCGGTCTCGCACAGGAGGTCGCGGCGCAGCTCGGCACCGAGCTGGTTCCCACGAGCGCCTACGACTTCGCCAACGGCGAGATCTACGTGCGCTTCGAGGAGTCGGTCCGCGGGTCCGACGCGTTCGTCATGCAGAGCCACACCAGCCCGATCAACGAGTGCATCATGGAGCACCTGCTCATGGTCGATGCGCTCAAGCGGGCCAGCGCCAAGCGGATCACTGTGGTCATGCCGTTCTACGGCTACGCCCGCCAGGACAAGAAGCACCGCGGCCGCGAGCCGATCAGCGCCCGGCTGATGGCCGACATGTTCAAGACGGCCGGTGCCGACCGGCTGATCTGCGTCGACCTGCACACCGACCAGATCCAGGGCTTCTTCGACGGCCCGGTCGACCACCTGATGGCGATCCCGATCCTCAGCGAGTACGTCGCCACGAAGTACGGCGACCAGGACCTCGCGGTCGTCTCCCCGGATGCCGGTCGCATCAAGGTCGCGGAGCAGTGGTCGAAGCGGCTCGGCGGCGCCCCGCTGGCCTTCATCCACAAGACGCGCGACATCAACCGCCCCAACGAGATGGTCGCCAACCGGGTCGTGGGTCTGGTGCGCGACCGGGTGTGCGTGCTCGTCGACGACATGATCGACACCGGCGGCACCATCACGAAGGCTGCCGACGCCCTGATGGCCGATGGCGCCAAGGCGGTCATCATCGCGGCCACGCACGCCATTCTCAGCGGGCCGGCGGTCGAGCTGCTGCGCGCCTGCGCGGCCGAGGAGGTCATCGTCACCAACACGCTGCCCATCTCGCCGGAGAAGGAGGTCGACGGCATCACGGTGCTCTCGATCGCCCCGCTCATCAGCGCCGCGGTCAAGGAGGTCTTCGAGGACGGCTCGGTCACGAGCCTCTTCGGCGGCCGCGCCTGACGCTTCCCCCGGTCGATGTACTTCCATCGACCAATAGGTCGATCTGGGTACGGGTGGGGTGTACCTGCAGTGACCTATTGGTCGATGTGGGTACGGCTGCCGGGTGGGGTGTACCTGCAGTGACCTATTGGTCGATCTGGGTACGGGTGGGGTGTACCTGCGGTGACCTATTGGTCGATCTGGGTACGGGTG
>Ga0105047_10005283_pt1 | contig 22249 bp, 20 predicted proteins | sample MAT04_FD_78384 | JGI IMG/M metagenome (GOLD analysis project Ga0105047, IMG submission 78384) | Freshwater microbial communities from Lake Fryxell liftoff mats and glacier meltwater in Antarctica - MAT-04 (megahit assembly) | ecosystem: Environmental > Aquatic > Freshwater > Ice > Liftoff... | reverse complement strand
CGCTCAATATGCTGCTGACGTGCAAGATTTTTCCGGGCCGCCCAGTGATGGGCGCGTGGATCAGCTATGCGCTAGGGACTGAGAATAATAGCCTGCCGTCCTATGTCGTTTTGCGGGATCCGACCGGGTATACGATCGGCGGCAAGCAGCTTTGGGCGAACGGGTATCTGCCAGCGACTTATTCGGGTGTTGAGTTCAGTATGAAGGGCGCGCCGGTTCATCACTTGCATCCGCCCGAGAAACAAGCCGATGGCGCGCAGCGGGCGACGCTTGATTTACTGGCTAAGATCAACCAGAGCCATTACGCGCGGCACCCCGGAGAGCAGGAACTGGAAGCGCGGATTCGGAACTTCGAGTTAGCCGCGCGCATGCAACTGGCGGCGGGCGAGGTCCTGGATATTTCGAAGGAAACCGATGCCACGAAAAAGTTGTACGGCATTGACGATCCAAAGGCGGGGGCATACGGACTGCGTTGCCTGATGGCTCGCCGTCTGGTGGAAAAGGGTGTTCGCTTCGTCCAAGTCACGACGAGCCCGGGGCAGCCCTGGGACCATCACAACAGCATCAAGAAGGACATGCAGAAGATTGCGACGGAGGTCGATCAGGGATCGGCGGCGTTGATCATGGATCTGAAATCGCGAGGGTTGCTCGACAGCACCATCGTGATGTGGGCAGGCGAATTTGGACGGCTGCCAACGACGCAGAACGGCGACGGCCGCGACCATAATCGCAATGCTTTCACGATCTGGTTTGCGGGTGGCGGCTTCAAGAAGGGCTTTATTTATGGGGAAACAGACGATTTCGGGTACAAGGCCGTCGTGAATCGCGTGCCCGTGCCGGACATGATCGCCACGGTGCTCCGGCAGCTTGGTCTGGATCATCAGAAGGTTCAATATCCGAATGGCGGGCGCATGGAAACGCCGTCGGATGTTACGGTCACGGGCGCGAAGCCGGTGATGGATTTAATCGCATGAGGCTCCTGGTTCTGCTTTCGGCTTCACTGTCCTTGATAGCGGCTCCGCGCTACGAGAAAGACGTTCTGCCGATTCTCACCAAATATTGCTTTACGTGTCACGGGCAGAGCTCGCCAAAGCTGGGGCTTGATCTTCGCACCGCGGCCGGCGCATTGCGCGGGAGCCACAACGGCCCCGTGATCGTAAAAGGAAAGCCGGATGAGAGTCTTTTGTGGAAGAAGGTTTCGACTAGGCAGATGCCTCCGGCCGTTTATGGGCAGAAGGTGCCGGATACGGATCTCGACGTCATCAAGCAGTGGATTGAAGCGGACGCCCCATCGGACGCGCCGGTTAAGACGAATGCTCAGGTGCCGGCGGTAATTCTTTCCCGGTGTACGAACTGCCATGGAGAGAAGTCGGCGGCGGCGGGTCTCCGGCTTCATACTGTTGCCGATGTGTTGAAGGGAAGCGCCGGCGGGCCGGTGGTGGTTGAGGGCTTCTCCGATCGCAGCCTGCTGGTTCGCCGCATTTCGAATAATACGATGCCTCCAAAGGGGACAGGCGCGCCTTTGAAAGAATCGGAATTGAACGCTATTCGCGAGTGGATCGACCGCGGCGACTTTAGCGAAATCATTACGTTCAATCCGGCCGACCGGCCGTTCAGCCCGCTGGAAGCCCCGCCGATCACGGAGGAGCAGCGAAAGTTCTGGGCCTTTCAAAAGCCGAAGGTTGCGCCGCTTCCCGTTGTCAAGGCAAACGCTCGCGTACGAACGCCCATTGATGCGTTGGTTCTCTCCAAACTTGAATCGAAGGGATTGACATATAGTCCGGACGCGCCAGCCGACAAGCTTATGCGCCGGGCTTATCTTGATCTGACCGGTTTGCCGCCGACGCCTGCTGAAATCGACGAATTTCAGAAAGACGGCAATTACGAAAAGCTGATCGATAAGCTGCTGGCGTCGGCGCGGTATGGCGAGCGTTGGGGCCGGCATTGGCTGGACGCGGCCGGATACGTCGATACGACGGGTAAAGATTTTGAACCGAAGAAGACCGAATTCGCTGTTGGTATGTGGCGGTATCGGGACTATGTCATCAAGGCCGTGAATGAAGATAAGCCCTGGAACCGATTTCTGACGGAACAGATTGCCGGGGACGAGTTGATCGACTGGCGGTCAGCGAAGGAACACACGCCGGAGATCAACGAACTGCTTGCCGCGACTGGGTATATGCGGACGATCCTTGATATTACCGAGGAAGATATTTCCAATTTGCCAGTGGAGCGGTACGAGGCACTTTTCAAGCTGGTTGATAAGGTTTCCAGCAGCACTGTTGGGCTGACGGTGGGCTGTGCGCGCTGCCATTCGCATAAGTTCGATCCGATTCCGCAGCGAGACTACTATCGGTTCCTCGCCCTTTTCACGACGGCGTATAACCCAACCGACTGGATTCAGCCGCAGAATCATCACCTCCACATTCTTCCGAAGGCGGAGAACGACGCGATTGAAGCGCGCCTTTTGGAAGATCAACTGAAAACCGTCCCGGAGCCCATTCGGGCGGACTTGAAGGCGGCCCTGGGAACTCCGGCGGACACGCGGACCGAGATCCAGAAGTATCTCTTTTCCAAGTTCAACGGTCCGTTCCAGAAGGAGTATGCCAAGGATCCGGAGTTCAATAAGCTGGGGAAAATTCAAGCTCTTTGGGATGTCGGGACGCCGCCAAATATTCGTTTGCTGCAAAGGGGCAGTGCCGACGCTCCGGGGCCGAAGGTAACGCCAGGATTTTTGAGTATCCTTACCAGGCCGGGCGAGACGGATGCGAAGAAACCCGTTACGACACAGGGCAATACATCGGGCATCCGTTTGTCGTTTGCCGAATGGCTGACGAACCCGGACCACCCGCTTACGGCGCGCGTCATCGTGAACCGGATTTGGCAGGGGCATTTTGGCGCCGGCATCGTCGCGACCGCCGACAACTTCGGGACGACTGGCGCGGCTCCGTCAAACCAGCCGTTGCTCGATTATCTGGCGCTTGATTTCGTAAATAACGGCTGGAGCGCCAAGCGGTTGCATAAGCAAATCATGCTCTCGACCGTTTACCGTCAGTCGAGCCGGCAGGATGAAAAGGCCAAGGCGATCGACCCGGATAATGCGTTGCTTTCGCGGATGAATCTGCGCCGTTTGGACGCGGAGGCGATTCGTGATTCTGTGATCGCGGCGGCAGGCAAGCTGGATACAACCGCCGGCGGGCCGCCGATCCAATTGGAGATGCGTCCGGATGGTTTGCAGGTGGTATCGAGCAAGGAGCCTGAAAACGCTCAGTGGCGCCGCAGCGTCTATTTAACCCACCGGCGGACGTACCCGATGAGCTTCCTGGGCGTATTCGACTACCCGATCATCGATACGAATTGCAGCCGGCGTGTTCCTTCGACGACGCCGTTGCAGGCGTTGACGATGCTGAACGACGACTTCGTCTGGAAGGCCGCTGATGCGCTCGCCAAGCGCGCGGAGAATAATGTCGATGCGGCTTATTTGCTGACTGTTTCGCGGAAGCCGACCGACGCAGAGAGGCAGATTGCGGCTGAATTCCTGACGAAGATGCCGTTCAAGGCTTTCGCACAGGTGTTGCTGAGCTCGAACGAATTTCTTTACGTCGATTAGGGCTTTGAGGGTTCGGCTTTCGGACCGTCGGGTTTCTTTGGCTCTTCGACAACCGGGCGACGAAAGCGAGGTTGGCGGACGACCGGTTTGGCCGTTGCCAACTCGATGTAGCTCGCCAGCAGGCGTTCCTTTTCGGCGGGCTCCAGCATGAGCTGCCGGGTGTTCCCGACGGGCTCGGAGAGGGCGAATGCCTTATCGGTCGATCTAACGGCGTACAGGACGGCCGCCAACTCACCAGTGGGAGAATCCTGCGATTTAACGCGAAGGGCGTCGGCTACGGGATGAGCGGGGAACTCGGCGAACTCTTTTGTCAGCGTGGAAGCCGGAAAAAGCACGGATGAACCGACGGACGGGCTCACGGAGATGATCGGGGAGGGCCAGCCGGCGGCTTCTAACTCCTTTGCCGCCAACGGTGAGGAGCAGATGAGATACTTCACCTTCGCCGCAATCAACTCTTTCGTACCGGGCAGGGAAAGAACCTTCAGGAGGTTCAAGGGCGGCCCGGCGAGGACGACTGCCGCGTTCTGATCATGCTGGGCGGTAAATGCGTTACGAATCAAGCCGTGGGGCTCGGCGGTGTCGATGAGTTTCTCGATGCCGTGTTGGTAAACGATTGAGCCGTCAGGGTTTTTGCGGCCCAAGGGGGTAGTGAGTAAGGGCGTTTCGCCGGAGATTTTGCCGTCGGCCGCAAGCCCTACCGGCAGAGTACGGGAGGTGGCGCCAAAGGCTGCGGAAACCGCGCCGGCGTAATAGCGTCCCACAACCTCGCAATACGCTGCAGACAAAAGACTTGTGCGAGAAGAGGAGATCGAGACGACGCGGCATTCGTTCTTGCCGTCCAACCCATAAAGTACCGCTAAAGCGAGCGCGGTCTCGACTCTACTGCCCATATCGGAGTCGAAAATGACCCCTAAACTAGGCTTACCTTGGCCTCTAAACTGCATGTTTATGCCAGATTTAGGCCATCAATACGGCCAGTTGCGTCACCAAAATGCTCCACTTTGACACCCATTCTGTCCATCATCGATAGGTAGAGGTTGGAAATCGGGGTTTCTTTCCGGTAGGTAATCCGGCGGCCGCCCTTGATGGAATTTCCGCCGCCGCCGACGATCATGACAGGCAGATTCTCGTGGGTGTGGCGATTGCCGTCTGAAAGGCCGGCGCCGTAAACGATCATGGAGTTCCCGAGAATGGTGGAGTCGCCTTCTTTAATAGACTTCAGCTTCTCCATCCATTTGGCGAACTGCACCATGTGGTACTCGTTGATTTTGGTGACCTTGTCGAGCAGTTCCTGCTTGCCCTGATGGTGGGTGAGCGGGTGGTGGCCGTCGGGAATCCCGATTTCGCGGTAGGGGCGCGAGGTGCCTTCGCGGGTGACCAGGAACGTGACGACGCGGCTCATGTCGGCCTGGAAGGCGACCGTGATCATGTCGGACATCAGCTTGAAGTGCTCGGCGAAGTCGGCCGGGACGCCGTAGGGCTTGGGCATGCCGGGGTTAACCTGGGCGTTATCCTTTTCAGCCTTATCTAACTGGCGTTCGATCTCACGGATGGAGGACAGATATTCGTCGAGTTTGCGGCGATCTGTCGGGCCAAGGTCGCCCTGCAGTTTCTTGGTGTCGCCGGTAACGAAGTCGAGAATGGAGCGGCGGTACTTGGTCTGGCGGAGGCGTTCTTCAGGGTTGAGGGCCGCACCCTTACCGAAGAGGCGTTCAAAGAACGCACGGGGATCGAGGACGGGAGGGAGGGGCTGGGTCTCGGAGCGCCAGGCGAGGTTGTTCGTATATGCGCAGGAGTAGCCGGAATCGCAGTCGCCAGCCTGGCGCGCGTCTTCGAGGCCAACTTCGAGGGAAGGGAAGCGGGTCTGGCCGCCGATGTGGTTGGCGACGATCTGATCGGCGGAGATGCCGGCTTTGATGTCGGCCGTGCTCTTGCGCGGCTGAATGCCAGTCAGGTACGCACCGCAGCAACGTCCGTGGTCGCCGGCGCCGTCGAGGAGCGCGCGGCCGTTGTTCTGCGTCAGGTTGCTCAGGATGGTGATGTCCTGGCGCATGGATTCCATGGGTTTCAGGATCTTCGGCAGATCGCCGGCAAATGCGCCGTCTTCCTTGGGCGTCCAGTGCCGCATATCCAAGCCGTTGGGCACATACGTGAAGGCCATGCGAATGGGCGCTTTACCGGGGATGCTGCTCGAATTCATGGCGGGGGCCATGGCGTCAAACATGGGCAGGGCGATTGCCGCGCCCGCTCCGCGAAGTATCGTTCGGCGGGAGAGAATCTTCTTGGTAATCATCATCGTTGCGCCACCTGTTTCGGAGCCTCGCCGCGTCTCATTTGGAAGGGCAGGCTTTGTACGATCTCATTAATCAATAATTGGAAGGGGTAGCCATTGGCGGCCAACTTTTTGCCGATGGCGTCGACGGTCCGGCGGTCATACCGCTCGACACCTCTCCCCAATGAGTATGTCAACATTTTCTCCGTAATGCACCGGGTGAAGTCCGGCATTTGGTCCAGGAGAAGCGTTCGCATTTCGGCGGGCGTTTGGAACGACTTTCCGTTCGGCATCGTGCCGCTGACATCGATTTCGAATTTGCCGTCCTTGGCGCGCCATTTTCCGGTGCCGTCGTAGTTTTCCAAGCCAAAGCCCAGGGTATCCATGCGGTTGTGGCAGGAGGCGCAAACAGCGTTGGTACGGTGCTTTTCCATCTGCTGGCGGAGAGTTCCGGCGCTGGCGACAGCGCTCTCATCGAGTTGGGGCACATCGGGCGGAGGAGCCGGCGGCGGGGCGCCCAGCATGTTCTGCAACACGTACTTTCCGCGGATGACCGGGGAGGTTCGGGTGGGATAGCTGGAGACGGTCAAAATACTCGCATGGCTGAGAATGCCGCCACGCTGATCGGTGGTCAAATCGACGCGCCGGAAGTCCGGGCCAGTGACGCCGGGGATGCCATAGTGCTTGGCCATCATTTCGTTGAGAAATGTATAGCGGCCGTTGATGAACTCCGTCATCGGGCGATTTTCGCGGAGCACGTGTTCGAAGAAGAGGCGTGTTTCGGCGCGCATCGCGTCCTTGAGTTCCGGACTCCATTCGGGGAATTTCTGCGGGTCTGGTTTTACGCTGTCGAGATTACGAATTTCAAGCCACTGGCCGGCGAAGTTATCGGCGAGCGCGGCACTGCGGGAATCGGCCAGGAGGCGTTTCACTTGGCCGTCCAGGACGCCGGGCGTGCGGAGTTTGCCGGCTTCGGCGAGTGAAATCAACTCATCGTCGGGCATCGAACTCCACAGGAAGTAGGAAAGGCGGGATGCCAGTTCCATATCCGATACCTTGGCAACACGAAGCGGATCGTTTGGCGCCGGGTGGCGCTCAACGCGGAAGAGGAAGTGCGGGGAGACCAGAACGGCTTGAATGGCCAACTGGATGCCTTGCTCGACGGTCTGGCCTTCCTTGCGGGCCATGGCGACGAAGCCTTCCAATGGCGCAATATCCGCGCGGGTGACTGGGCGGCGATAGGCGCGGCGGGTAAGACCGGTGAGAATTTTAGTCACACAGGCGGCCCCGGTATTGGGATCGCAGACCAGGACGCGTTTGCGGCTGGCGCGTTCTACTTTCGTAGGGTAAGGGCCGATGAACTTGATCATGTTCAGGAACTTATTCTTCTTGTCGCTGAAGGCGTCGCGGTTGTCGAGGGCCTTAACGAACTCATCCCCGACAAAGCCGACGCGGAAAACATGATCGCCTTCGGGGAGGAAAACGCGGAAGTGCTCCTCCGAATACGGGTTGAAGTAGACGAGGCCCGACGGCTTGGTTTCCACCATCTGCTTGTAGATCAGCTTGCCATCCATCCAAAAGCCCATTTCGACGGGCAGGGCGTCTTTGGCGCGTTCACCGGGGAGTCCGATGGTGACTTCGTACTCGCCATCCCAGTCGACGCGATGAGTAGCTTCGATATTGGAGCGGTCGAGGCGGCGGACGGATTTTGTTTTGGAGTGATATTCGAATTCGACGGGCTTGGCGGGGAGGGGATCGGCGCCGAGGGCACGGGAGGAGATGGTCTCGGCGGCTTCGAGATACTTCTGCATCAGAATGGGCGAGATCGTCAGAACGTCGCCGATGTTGTCGAAACCGTAGCCGGAGTCGTCGGTGGGGAAGTCTTTTTCGGCACGGAAGTCGACGGCGAGCAGGTCACGTATCGTGTTGGTATACTCGACGCGGTTCAGGCGGCGTGCGGTGACGCGGCCCGGATCGGGCTTCACGTTCTTGTCGGCCTTTTCCCATTCGCGCTCGATATAGGTCGTGAACGCGGTGATCTGTTCGATAGTCGGGCGAGGAAGCCCTTTCGGCGGCATTTCGCCGGAACGAACCTTCTGGACTACTTTTTCCCAGTCTTCGCGGTTGCCAAGAACAGTGGCGGGGTTTACGAAGGGCGCCAGATTGACGCTGCCGGACTGCAGCCGTTCATTGTGGCAAACCAAACAGTTTTTCGTGAGCAGCGGTTGGACGGAGTGGTCGAACGTGGGTTTTACCGGGCCCTGAGCGACGAGCAGAGCGGCACAGGCGGGAAACACAGCTTTCGCGACAGAGCGCAGCGACACAATCGGCATAAGCACCTATTGTAATTAACGTCGCTAAACCTTCGGAAGTTACCTCGCTAGATTAGCTGGAGCAAACAAAAGATGCTCAAACCGATTCCGCCGAGACCGGGAAGGAAAAGGAAGTACGAACCGGGCTCCCAGGGCCGGGGAAAGACCTTAAACACGAACGTCGAGCAGAGGATGCCGGACAAACCCATTACAGCAAGTCCGTATGGCCGGGATTCGGGGAAGAGTCCGGCGGCACAAAGGCCGATGAAGCCGAAAACAGTGAGGAGAATCCAGATTCCGCGGCCAAAGGGGTCATAGAGCGGAGCAAAGACGGTTTTGAACACGTTCCACAGACCGAATTTGACGATGGACTCGATGAGGCAGCCGAAAACCGTTAGGCCGGCGATAGGAAACAGGAGAGCGAGAGTGAGGAAGTAGAGTGTAACGATCATGCTTTTGCCTGCACCATTTGCGGGGTGTAAGGACCCTTTCGGAAAGTGCGATAGGCACAATAAATGCTAAGCGCGAACCCGAAGACACTGGGCGAAAGTACGATCAACACGTCCCAGTTCCGTTCACCGGGGAAGACGTACAAGATGAAGGCGACGGCGCCCACGGCGAAGACGGCGATGAGCGTGAACCCTAACGCGCGGGTTCTGGAGAAGAACCCCGTGCCGACGAGCCCGATCCCGGCAATTAACGCCAATGCACCCCAGATACCTTCTCCCAGCGGATCGAACAGGGGAGTCACAATGGCTCCCAGAGTGGTCCAGAAGCCGAACCTGGTGAGCGATTCAAGGAGGGCGGCGAAAGCGGTGAGGCCGGCGAGCGGCAGCATCAGGATCAGGCACAGGATATAGAATCCGACGTTCATATCCTTTCAGGCGCAGGAGAGGTGCGAATTTGCTCATGGCAGTTGGAGGACTTTAGCTGCCCAGTGGCGGGAGCAGTGACAAGCGAGGCGAGCGAGGAGTAATGGAGACGGGCATGGGCGGGTTGGCTACGCCCCCCCTCATCCCTCATTTCGAATACGGCGGACGAGGGCAAGGAAGCTCTGTCTATCGGTACGGTTGAGCCGCGGACGGGAGACGCTGGAGCCGGCGGCGGCAGTTTTGGAGATGGCGAGGTTGGCAATTTTGGCGGTGCGAACGCCCGCGACCTCAGGGGTAACGGGATAGTCTCCATCGCCGAGGTTTGCGGGGACCGTGACGTTGATTTGGCATAGCCCCGCCGACGTCAGGCCCGCGTAGGTTACGACCGCGTCTTGCGAGTCGATTCTCACGGTTACAGGCGTGGATGTCTGGAGCGGCGTGGTAACGCCGAATCCGGTGCCGAAGAGTTGGATGGTTTCTCCGGGTTTGGCGGGAACGGTAGTGACGCCGTCGATGAGCCTGGAGGGGCCGATAAGGAGGCCATCGGCGCGGACGGCGACGACGTTGTCACCGGGGAACTGGAAAAAGCCCGGCATGAGGCGCATGAAGGCGACGGTGACAGGATCGGATGTGCCTTTGGAGTTGGTGACCGGTACCTGTACGTTGCCCTCAGTGGTGGTGTCCGGCGCGAGCAGGTTAAGCCGCGTTAGGCTCACGTAGTAGACCGTGGCGGGCTGGTGTTAATACGAACGCTGACGCCATCGAGAGATTCGGGCAGTTTGTCCGGCGTGGTGAAGTCGCTGGATTGCCAGGTGCGCGGGGTAGTGGCGAGCAAGGTGGCGCCGTTGGTGACGCCGCCGGGCGCGAAAAGGGTGGGTTTCGTTGCGGTGGAGATAACCGTTGGGGTGTAGTCCATGACGACGTCCCAGTTGACGGCGAGAGCACTGGCGGCGTCGCCAGGAATGGCCGTCCACGAACGAATTACGGAAGCCCGCTGGGCGGCGTTGGCAGGACCATGTCGCTGACTGGCGATTCACCATCAATGAAGAGTTGCGTTGTCAGGCCGCGGCCGCCCGGGAGAGTGATCTTTGCATGGACGTGGCGGACGCGGCCGGTATCGAGTCGGACGCGGTTTCGAATGTGCCATAGCCCTGGACATTTCCATCGCGGCGCCCGTTTTGCGCTCTATTGGAATGAATGTAGGATCCTACGCTATCTTCTTGCCAGATTTCGATAACGGCGTTTTTGACCGGGTTGCCGGTGCGTTCGAGGATGCGGCCGCTGAGCCAGGCAATGGATTCAACGCCGGGGGTGATGGCCTTGTTGACGATGAGCAGATCGTTGTCGCGATCCAGCGGGAGGGTGTTGGGATAATAGAGTCGTTCGGTGGTGGAGGGTGGAAGAGCCCCGATTCAGTGAAGAAGAGTCCGCCCGCGCCGAGGGCGGAGGCGAAGAAGTTGCGGCGGTCCATAACCTGGGCTTAACAAATCACACTTCCGGAGCATGATCAGGAAAAAAATGCTAATCTTTTCTTCGACAACCCCGATATGACAATGTGGGTTCTGTGAATTGGCGCATTCCTTTAGTGCTGTTGTGCACGAGCTTGTTTCTGATGCTAACCGGGCTGGGCTTTTGCCATCAGGACTTGCAATACTCTACTCCCACAGCGCGGCCGGCCGGGCTCGATCAGCCCGGCGCCGGAGAACGCATCGATTTGCCGTGGGCTGGCCTTCGATTCGAAGCTGGAAAACTCCTTTTCCTGCATTTTTTCAATCCGGACTGTCCTTGTTCCCGTTACAACTTGGACCATATCCGTACCCTGATGCGGCGGCATCGGAGCGAAGTACAGTTTGCCGCGGTCCTACAGGGGGAGGGCGGGAGCGAGCGATTGCGGGCCGCATTTGACAGACTCGGGTTGGAAACCGAATCGGTGGTGGATGAAACCGGGTTGTGGGGCGAGGTGACCGGAATGTATGCGACTCCGCAGGCGGTGCTACTCGATAGGAATCAGCGCCTTTATTTCCGCGGAAATTACAACCTCTCGCGCTACTGCGCGGATCCGGAAACCGAGTACGCACGAATTGAGTTGGAGTCGATACTGGCCGGCCGCCCCGCCAAACCGGAATCCCCCACGGCCTCTGTCTCCTATGGGTGCCCCCGCGTCAAACGAAATGGAACTCGTACATGAGCAGACGTAGCATTTCGGACGTTTTTACCAGGGCGCGCAACGTCGTCAATGAAACCCTGGGATTTAGCGACGCCGAGGTGAAAGCGATCATGGACGGTATTAACGTCCGTGGCGACCGTTTAATGAGGATATTTCTGGTCTGTCACGCCGTCGTGGCCGCTTTGCTTGCGGCCTCTCACGACACTTGGCTGCTCACGGCTTGCGTCATTTCCTGCTCGGTAGGGATGTTTCTGGTGAGCGCGCGGTTACTGCCCGGGCACCTTATAACCAGGTGTATCGCGGGGATCTCCCTGCAATCGTTCGTGGCGCTGCATATTTATCAGCTTCACGGAATGCCGGAAATGCATTTCTTCTTTTTCACGGCCTTTACGTTGATGCTGGTTTACCAGGACTGGTTGTGCATGTGGCCGGGAGTTTTATTGATTATCGGGCAGCATATTGTTTTCGCCATTTTACATAACACCGGTTTCACCGGTTACTTCTATACCGAGAGTTACGTTACCTTTCTCAAACTGTTTATCCACTTCGGGATCGCTATCGTGCACGTCGCCATCTGCGGTTGCTGGGCGGTACTCATGAAACGGCAGACGCTGCAGTTCGCCCGGCATGAGGCCGACCTGCGGGTTGCCAAGGAGCGAGCCGAAGACGCGACGCGAGCCAAAAGTGCATTTCTGGCGATGATGAGTCATGAGATCCGCACACCGATGAACGCCGTGATGGGGATGACCCAACTGCTATTGGACACGCCGCTTACCAACGAGCAGAGGGACTATGCGGAGTCGGCGAAGAAGGGCTCCGACGGATTGCTAAATGTGATCAACGATGTCCTGGACTTCTCCAAAATCGAAGCGGGGAAGATCGTCATCCACGCGCAACCGGTGAATGTGCGGCTCCTGTTATCCGACGTGGTGGAATTGTTGCAATCCGGCGCGCGGAAAAAGGACTTGCGGCTGAATCTGGAGTATCCGGCGGGTGCGGCGGAATGCTTTTCCGGCGACGCGAGCCGGATTCGTCAAATCGCCGTCAATCTGGTTGGAAATGCACTGAAATACACGGATCGCGGTTCGGTAATACTACGTGTTGCCGTGCGCAGTATCGGCGCCATGGAGGAGTTGACGATCAACGTCGTCGACACCGGAATCGGCGTTGCACCCGAAGCACAATCGTTACTGTTCCAGGAGTTCAGCCAGTTGGACTCGCGGAGTTCCCGCAAGTATGGCGGAACAGGTCTTGGCCTCGCGATTTCGAAGAAGCTCGCCCAATTGATGGGCGGCGAAATAGGAGTGGAAAGCCGGTTGGGCGAAGGATCGACGTTCTGGCTCCGGTTACCACTTCCGCTGGCGAATTTGGTCGCGGTTGCCGAGTCGGCCTGGCCGACCATCAACGCAAATGTTCTGGTGGCTGAAGACAATGCCGTGAACCGGCGTGTCGCGGTTGCGTTTCTAAGTAAACTTGGTTGCGCTACCGACACTGCCGGCGACGGCGTGGAGGCGGTTCGCATGTGGCGGACCGGCAAGTACGACATGATCCTGATGGATTGCCAGATGCCGGAGCTGGATGGTTACGGAGCCACCAAGGCCATTCGGTCCGAGGAATCGGCGGGCAACAGGATACCCGTCATTGCAATGACCGCGCACGTTCTAACCGGAACCAGGGAGGCGTGTTTGATCGCGGGTATGGATGACTACGTCTCCAAGCCCGTCGATTTCGCCAAGCTTGCGGTGACGATCAAGCGTTGGGCGCCGGATGAACTTCGCAAGTCAGTACTTGCCGGAGCTTGAAAACGTTCTAAACCGTTTGAACAACCGGCTGCTGCGCGCTTGGCGCAATCGCCGTGCCGCCGGATTCATTAAAAGAATATCCGAAGCCACGCACGCTCCGAACGTAAGTCGGATTTGCGGCATCCGGCTCCACTTTTTGCCGTAGACGCAGAATATAGACATCCACGGTCCGGTCCGTGACTGCTCGATCGTGGCCCCACACGGCGTTGAGCAACTGCTCACGGCTGAATACAACTCCGGGACGCGACATCAGAAACTCAAGCAATCGAAATTCGGTTGCCGTCAGTGTCAATTCGCCGCCGTTCAGGAACACCCGGCAGGAGTTACGGTCGAGTTCCAAGCCACCCGCCTTCAGAGTCCGAACCGGCGACGCCTGGCCTCGGAATTGAATCTTAATGCGGGCGATCAGCTCGCGGACGAAGAACGGCTTGACGATATAGTCGTTCGCGCCCAGTTCCAAACCGACGATCCTGTCCGTTTCCGTCGCTCGCGCAGTGAGAAAGATCACCGGCAACGCGGCCAGTTCGGGATGGCTGCGGATCGACTTACATATCTCCAAGCCGTCGGAATCCGGCAGCATGATGTCGAGGATAATCAGGTCCGGGCGTTCACGCCGGCACAATTCCACCGCGCCCTTCCCGGTTTGCGAACCGGCAAAGGTGTAGCCCTCCTTTTCCAGGTTGTATTTCAACAACGCGAAGAGATCGGAGTCGTCCTCAATCAATAGTATTTTCTTCATTCCAAAGTACCTGCAAACACGCTAACCCGGAATCTATTACAAAAACATTACGAATGAGTTAACTGTGTGCGAATATCGCTGTCTTCGCTCATGCCAAGATCTTCGACCGGCAACGTGAAAATAAAGTTTGAGCCCTTTCCAACGTGCGATTCCACCCGAACGTCGCCGCCTTGCGCGCGGACGAGGTGTTTGACAATGGAAAGCCCGAGTCCGGTGCCGCCGAGTTCACGCGACCGCGCCTTGTCGACACGATAGAATCGTTCGAAGAGCCGCGGCAATTCTTCGTCGGGAATGCCGATGCCGGTATCCCGAACGGAGACTTCCACGGCATGGCTGCCGGGGAGGGAACGCGCACCCACGGTGATCTCGCCCCCGTCAGGAGTGTATTTCAGCGCGTTATCGACGAGATTTGTGACAATTTGATTTACCGCTTCCGAGTCGCAGAATGCGTCCACCGGGCCGCTCGTCTCAACGCGCGTTAACTTGATGTTCTTGCGGGCCGCCATTGGCGACATGGACTCCACGGTATTTTCCAATAACCGGTCCACACGGTAGATGGCGAAGGAAAACTTCTGCTGCTTCAATTCGACGCGAGAGAGGGTGAGCAGATCGGCGGTGAGATTGGCAAGCCGTTCAGCATTTTGACGGATGATCTGGAGGAAGCGCACGTTGTGATTCGGATCGTCCATGGCGCCGTCGAGTAAGGTTTCGGTGTACCCCTGGATGGATGCGAGGGGCGTGCGCAGCTCGTGGGAAACGTTGATAACGAAATCCTTTCTCACGCGCTCAACCTTCTCCAATTCGGCGTGTTCGCGCTCAAGTTCCTGGAACATCCCCTGGAGCTTTTCCCCAGTTTCATTTAACTTGATTTCGAGCAGTCCCAATTCGTCGGTGCCCGTACGTTCCAATCGCGCCTGGAAATTGCCTCGCGCGAGTTGGGCGGCGAAGTCGATGATGGAGCCCAAGCGGCGGGCGATCACTCGCGCGAACAAAAGCGCCAGGAGCATGGCGGGCAAGAAGGCGATGGCGGTGGCGACGAGCATGCGCCGCCGGATTACGTTTACCTGCCCCTGTATTTCCGCGAGCGGCACAGCCAGTCGAAGGGCGCCGTCGGCTACAGGAACGGCGACATAGAGGAAATCCACGCCCATGGTGGTACTCTTTCGGCGCGCCGAACCTGTCCGTCCGGCGAGGGCGGCCTCGATTTCCAGACGGCCGCGGTGGTTCTCCATATTGCCGGAACTGGCGTCGGAATCGGATAGAACGCGCCCATCGCGGGCGATTAACGTCAGGCGGTAGCGCGTCTTGCCAGCGAAGGCCCGGACGATGGCGCCATCGCGCAGGTTCAGACCCTGATCGACGCTCATCGCCAGCATGGCGCCCTTGTCGGATAGCTCGCGCTCCAAAGTCTCCTGATAGGTGTTCTCCACTACGCGGGTAGCAAGGAAGTCAACGGCCGCCAAAGCCACGATCAAAAGGCACAATACAGCCCCGATGAGTTTGAAGAATATTTTTCCCGTCATGCCGGACGCTTTCAATCCCATTGTAGCCCTGTATCATCGATAGCAGGCTTCCGTGACGCATGCGTTACGGTGCGAAAAACATTCCGTTTCGAAAATGTTTTAGTGCTATCGGGCCAATTCTACAACAACGTAGGCGGGCACGCGCGGCAGCGAAAATTCGGTCGCGCCGTCCGCTACCACCACGTCGGCGGCATCCAGCTTTTCACCAAATGCATAGGTCGCCACGTTTGGCCAGTTTCCCAGGATTCGGATGCGGACGCCTTCCACGGGGCGGTTGCTATAGTTGAGCAGCGCGACGCGGCGGCGAGTGGCGTTGCCGGTGAGCCGGGCGACGACAACTTCACTACCATAGAGGCGAAGCATCCGTTTGGGATCGGTCAATTTCTGACGGACCTCGTAGGCGAAGGCGGACGGATCGCCGGGCTTCGGCTTCACGTTGACATCGAGCGCCGAATCCGGCTTGCTCACCTTGCGAAACAGCAGATTGCGGCGCAACAGCAGTTTCATGTTTTCCAGCGCGGCGGGCGATCCGTCATCGAGGAATCCGATGTTAGCCAGCGCCGGGAGATCGTCGCCCGGCAATGTCGCCAGGAATTTGTTCATCTGGCCAAAGGACTTCCACTCCTTCGGGCCCGCCGCGATGAGGACGTCAACGCCAAAGGCGTGAGCTTCGGCGGCGGCGAGCGCAGCTTTGCCGTCGCCGGCCGTGATCAGCGCTTTGCCCGGTAAACCACGCGAGTACCGCGCGCCATTCGTATCGACCCACGGAGCGCTGGAGGCGCGCGCTTCATTCATGCGGTAGCGGACTCCGGGCGCCGGAAGTTTCGTCAAAGCGGCCGGGTCGACGACGGTGGCGCACTGGCCTTTCCAGGCTTCGGCGCGAGCGGCGGGAATGGCTGCGCATTCTACGCCTGCGTCTTTGAAAGCCGATGTCGGATCGGCATCGACAAAAAGTCCGGGCAAAGCCGCGGCGAGCAGCAGGAACGCGCTCACAGGCGGATTTCCTTTACGGTAATTTTGAATTTATCGAAAACGCCGAGCCCGAGCCCGCCGGCGTATTCAATGTGCCCTGGTTCGCGGATAAAGTTGTTGGTGTTGGGGTCCTTGCGGAAGTCGCCTTTTTTGACGTAATCCATGGAGCGGTTGAAGACGCTGATGGCGCCTTCCGCTTTTCTCTTTTCTTCGATGATGTCGATCAGCAGGCGGTCGATCGCCACCGGATCGGTGCCGAACATCATACGCGCCGGGTAGAAGCCGAACCGGTCGGCGTGTTGAAACGGGCCGCCATGCCAGATGCCTTTCAAGCCATCCATAATCTGCAACACGGTACGGGAACGAAGCGGCTCAACAGAAGCCAACGTGCCGATGAACGAAAACGTATTGGTCTTTTCAAACCGGTGGGAGCGCGCGACGTTGTGGAAACTGCCATAGGCGATATTCTTCAGGCAGCCAGTGACGCCGGAGGCGCCGTGGTCCTTCATGTTGGGAACGTTGATGATCTTCGTGAAGCGCTCGCTGATGGGACGGACGATGTTGGAGCGAGTGTCATCTTCACCGAAGAAGTCCACTTCCACGTAGGTTCGCGGATCGTAGCCATTGAGGGCGTCCCGGCCGGCACTGGCGGCCCAGACATTGACGCCCTCGGGGAGGTAACTGGGGTATTTCGCGGAAACGACTTGATCCTGGAAACGCTCGTAGCAGGTGATGTTTTTAGCAGCGACACCGTTGGCGATCAACTGTTTGGCGATTTCGGCGACGACGACCGGATGGGAACAGATTTTGGGCGCTCCGGAGCAGTTGAGCTTAATGCCGACGATATCATTTGGCGAAATGAAGCGCCGCCAGGCATCGCGATAATCCTTCTCTCCGGTCAGCGCGAGCAGGCCCTGCTTCATCATCTCCGCGACTACGGCCGGATCCACTTTCTCGGTAGAAGTGTCGATAGATTTCGCCGCATGGACGTTGACGACGCGGCCCGGAAAGGGGCCCGGCATGCCCGGTTGCTTCGCCGGCGCGTAGCTCGATTGCACTCGATACTTGGGCAATTCCTCGGTCTTCGGAGCGGCGAGGGCCACACCCGCTACGGATGGCAGCGTCAAAAAATCGCGGCGTTGCATATCATTAATTCTATCGAAAGGATTTCATGACAAACAGACGGATGATGTTTACCTCGATAGCCGGTGTGGCCGCGGCCGCCGGCGCGGCTCAGGCCCAGTCGGGCGCGCAGAAGAAAGTACATCGGAAGGGCGGCAAACCGAAGCAGCCGCCGTTGTTCAACGGAGCGGTGTCCTACGGCAATCTGCTCTTCATCGCCGGCAAAGGCGCCCACTTCGCCGGCGACATTAAAGCGCATACCAAGCATGTGCTGGATGAAGTGGAAAAGGAACTCGTCAACGCGGGCTCTTCAATGGATAAGGTATTGAAGTGCAACGTCTATTTGAATGATTTGAAAGATTACAAGGAAATGAACGAAGCGTTCAAAGGCCGCTTCGGTGAAGAGCCGCCAGTGCGAACGACGATCGCCGCGGCTGGCGGAATCCCCGGCGATTCGCTCGTCGAGATTGACGTTATCGCCTACATATAAAGTGCGTTGGCGCGGATGTATTGAAGGACCGCCGGGGGTAACTCCGGCGGATCTTCTCCCGCCGCCAGACGCCGGCGGATGGCAGTGCTGGAAACGTCGAGCCGGAGAGTTTCCAGACGATGGACCCGGGCTCCGGCGGGAATATCGAATGTGTAGCCGGGACGCGAGAGTACGATGAACTCCACCTGTGCGAGAACGTCGCGCCAACGGAACCAGGTTTCGATTTCGCTGAACGCGTCGGCCCCGATCAGGAAGAACAGTTCCGCGGTGTGGCCGAGTTCTTTGCGAACCCGTTCGATCGTAAGTATCGAATAGCTTTTCGCTTGACCCTCTTCCAGGCGGGAAGCCGTAAAGCGCGGATCGATTTGGGCGGCGAGTTCCACCATGGCGAGGCGATGGGCGTAACCGGCGGTGGTCAGTCGTTCCTTATGTGGAGGAATGGCGTTGGGAATCAGCAGCACCTGGTTGAGCTGCAAATGATCGGCGGCCTCACGCGCGACGGCGAGGTGGGCATTATGAATGGGATCGAACGTTCCGCCGAACAGAGCAAGCCGCACCGGTCGGCTCAGAAGCTCAGCCCGACCAGGAAGTCAACCTGATTGGTGGAACGAAGCGGGCCGCTGTCACCCCAACGGGTGAAACGGACTTCCGGCGAAATGCGCACGAACGGCGCCTTTATTTCGACTCCACCGGCGCCCAGGAATCCGCGGCGGTTGCTGTCAACTACCGTGCCGCCAAGAAGTGCCTTTACGTCGCCTAACCGCTGAAAATTGAGACCGCCGCCGAAGTACGGTCGCACAACCACTCCCGGAACCCGCACTTTCCCATACACGGGAAATTCCCACGTGTTGGCCGAACCGGTGCTTATGATCCCTTCCGCGTTCCAACGGCGGTAGAGCGCGTTCGCTTCGATACCGAGTCCGAAGGGCAGGCGTAGATCGAGCATTGGACCAATAATGACATTGCCCCGGCCTCTGAGAACATTTGTAAGCGTTCCTGTTTTTGATTCTGCCTTCAAGAAATCCGTGAGCGGCACGCCGCCACGAACGCCATAGCCTATGTTCTGCGCGCCCACCGGCATCGCTGCAAAAAGGGCTGTTACAGCGGTGAAGACAAGGATTTTACGGATAAGTCTGCACATGATTCTAGTGTAGGAGATAAATGCGGTCTACCAGTGAGAGAACTCCGCGCTGGCGTGCACTACAACCTTGTGACCCTTTCATTTCCGATGCCATGGCTTCGCGGGCGGAGCCTTCCGCCGGAGGAACAGCGCCGGGCCCGGCTGCGACGCGTGTTGCGCGCGGCTGTTGCGAATACCCGCTATGCTCGCGGGTACGATCCGGGCGCTGAACGCTTCGAACAGATTCCGAGGGTGGACCTGTTGGAGTTCCTTTGCCACCCGGAACGCTACACCGTCGAAAACGCCGGTGCGCGGCTGGAGCGGTTGCACTATCCAATTGGGGACGCCCCGCGAACGGCGGTAATTGCGCGACAAGTGGACGAAACGCGGCGCGTTCGGTGTTTTTCCGGCTTCGACGCGGCAAAGGTACCGGCCTTTGCGCCGCAGGCGTTGGCCGCGCCTTTGGATGCGTTGCGGGCAGCGCCCGATACGCCGGCACTCGGCCCGCTACGGAACGCGGTGATCGTGTTCACTGGCATTTTGGAAGGGCCACTAACGCCGGAGGATGGCGACCGATTCTGGAGACGTTACCAGGTTCCAGTATTCGAACAGTTCCTGGGGTTTGGCGGCGAGCTTTTGGCGTGGGAATGCGAAATTCATCACGGGTTGCATGTCAGGGAGGACGCCGCCTATTTCGAGGGCGGCGAGGGCGACCGGCTGACGGTCAGTTTTCTAGGCAATCCGCGACTACCGCTGCTGCGGCTGGAGACCGGGTTGACGGGGCGTCTGGTCACCGACGCGTGTCCATGCGGAACGGCGTCACCGCGCTTGGTGGATATGCGCCGGCGTACTGTGCGGCGAGTGAGCTCGGCGGGGACGATGGCGGCGGCCGCGGCCGGCTAGTGCGAACCGGGATTGGGTGCTGCCAAAACTGGTGGGGCTGAAGGGACTTGAACCCTTACGTCTCTCAACGCCAGAACCTAAATCTGGTGCGTCTGCCAATTCCGCCACAGCCCCAAACCACATTTTACCATTCCCGGAGGCTGCCACCAATCGGTATCGATTTTGAAGCCGAAGCCTGAACCGGTGCGCGATCGCCTCCATCCCCAAATGCGCCATACGGCCCCGTTTGCTACCCTTCCAAGAGTGGTAAAACTCGAGAAATCGATCGCTTGGGCACTCCTCCTTCTAACTCTTCTCGTCTACTGGCAGACCGCCGGTTTCCAGTTCATCAATCTGGACGACACGATTTTCGTCACCGAAAATCCGCAAGTCCGCGCGGGCCTTACCGCCGCGAGCATCCAATGGGCGCTGACTACGAGTTACATCAATTGGCAGCCATTGGTTTATCTCTCGCACATGGCCGTTGTGACCGTGTTCGGCATGGACCCGGCCGCCCATCACATTGTCAACGCACTGCTCCATGCCCTCAACGCCACGATTTTTTTCCTGGTCCTGCGCCGAATGCGCCTGTCCATTTGGCCGTGCGCCGCCGCCGCCGCGATCTTCGCCTTACATCCGCTTCGAGTGGAGTCGGTGGCCTGGGTCACTGAGCGCAAGGATGTTCTCAGTTCGCTCTTCTGGCTGCTCACGATGTGGGCCTACGTCCGCTATACCGAGGCGCCGAAGGAACGCGGACGCTATCTGCTGATTGTCGCGTTCTTTGTCCTCGGCCTTATGTCCAAGCCCATGCTCGTCACGCTTCCCGTCGGCTTGCTGATTCTGGATTTCTGGCCGTTGAACCGCTTGCGATCCGTGCCCTGGCGCGATTTGATTCTTGAGAAAGTGCCCCTGGCGGTACTCGCCGGCGTCGTTGCAGTGGCCACCATCATCACCCAGCAGACGGCCGGCGCAATGGCCACGATGGGCGAAATGCCGCTCGACCGCCGGCTGGCGAACGTCGTTCGTTCCTACGCTCTTTACCTCTGGAAAACCGTCTGGCCAACCGATTTGGCTGTCCTCTACCCGTTTCCCGAAAGCTTTCCGGCCGTCGAAGTCGCGGCGGCGGCCGTCGTCCTCGCGGGTATCTCCGTTTGGGCCTGGACCAAGCGCAAAGATGCGCCGTGTTGGCTCGCCGGCTGGCTCTGGTATTTAATTGTCCTCGCACCAACCATTGGCTTCATCCAGGTTGGTCCTCAACCCTACGCCGACCGCTACACGTACCTGCCATCCTTACTCCCCCTCGCCGCAATCGCACTTGCCCTCGAAACCAGGCTCGGAGCCACTATATTCCGCGCCGTCGCCGCCGCGGTCACCCTCTTGCTGCTGGCGATAACGTGGGTCCAACTTGGCACTTGGCGCGACGACTTCGTGCTCTACCGCCACGCCATTGCCGTCGCTCCTGGCGCTGGACTCGTCCACGTCAATCTGGGCGTGGCGCTGGAAAAAATAGGCCGCTACAACGAAGCCATCGCCAACTACGAAATCGCCCAAAATCTCAATGAAAATGAGTCCGGCCCGCCGCTCAATATGGGCTTGGCCTACTTGCTTTCCGGCCGGCCCGCGCAGGCGCTGGCGCCGCTCGCTCGCGCCGTTCAGTTGAAGCCGGCCGAAGCCGGACCGCTCTATCACTACAGCCGCGCGCTCCTCGAAACCGGGAAGCCCGATGAAGCCGTCATCGAACTGCGAAAAGCGCTGGCGCTGGCGCCGCCCAAGAGTATGGCCGCGTCCCTTCATCTGCAACTGGGCATGGCCGCCTACATGCTTAAAGACGACGCCGGCGCGTTAACGGAGTTCCGGGAAGCCATTCGCTTGGATCCCCAATACTGGCCAGCCCGGAAGAACGCGGGGATCGCATTGGGAAACATGGGTCGCAACCGCGAGGCCATTGATGAGTTCGAGATCTACCTGAAAGCCAATCCCCAGGACAATGACGTGGCCGCAGCGGTCGCCGCCCTGCGGACCGCGAAGTAACGTGGCTTTGTTACCCTCTCATGAGTGGCTAGTTCCGTAAATAAACCAGATCGATGGGCGGCTTGGGTACTTCTGATTCTGACGCTGCTGCTCTATTGGCAAACCGCCGGCTTCCAGTTCGTCAACTTTGACGACAACATCGTTCTCACCGAGAACGCGCATGTGCGCGCCGGGCTTACCGCGGAAAGTGTCCAATGGGCGCTCACCACGAACTACATTTACTGGCAACCGCTGGTCTACCTCTCGCACATGGCGCTGGTGAGCGCTTTCGGCATGGATCCATCCGCCCATCACCTTTGCAATGCGCTCCTCCATGCGATCAACGCGGCGCTTGT
>Ga0105047_10005282_pt1 | contig 22255 bp, 19 predicted proteins | sample MAT04_FD_78384 | JGI IMG/M metagenome (GOLD analysis project Ga0105047, IMG submission 78384) | Freshwater microbial communities from Lake Fryxell liftoff mats and glacier meltwater in Antarctica - MAT-04 (megahit assembly) | ecosystem: Environmental > Aquatic > Freshwater > Ice > Liftoff... | reverse complement strand
CCGTGGCGCCAACGGTGGTCATCCACTGCGCGTACTCCCACGACCGAGCCGACATCGTGGACGCCACGACGGTGACGGCGGCGGCGTGCGCTGCGGCGGGCGTCGGCCTCATTGCCCTCTCGACCGATGTGGTATTCGGGGGTGACAACCCGCCGTACGAAGAGACGGACGTGCCGGATCCCATCATCGACTACGGGCGCGCCAAGCGCGACGCCGAACACGCGATCGTCGCGTCGTGTTCCGACGCGGCGATCGTGAGGACATCGCTCATCGTCGGACGTGATGCCATCGACCCAGTCACCCGCTGGCTGGTCGAGCCCAACCGGCGAGGCGAGACGGTGACCCTGTTCTCGGACGAAGTTCGCGCCCCGGTTCTCGTCGACGATCTCTGTTCCGGTCTCTGGGAACTCGCAGCGATGTCCCCACTCGATCGGTCGGGCTTCTGGCATCTCGTCGGCCCGGATCGGCTGTCTCGAACGGAGCTGGGCGACATCTTGGCGGGCTGGTTCGATCTGGACCGCGACCTGATCCTGGGCGCACCTCAGTCGACATCTGCCACGGTGCGACCCCGCGACGTCTCGCTCGCCTCCGCCCGAGCGCAGGGTCTGTCTTCGTTCCGTCCCCTGTCCCTCGATACAGTGCAGGCCCATGGCTCGGACTCGTGATGGTCAACTGCTCGAACGTGACGACCACGTGGTCACCGCGATCGACATCCCCGGTGTTCCCGCGGGTACACGAGGTCGAGTGAAGCTCGTCAATGGCTTCAAGTGGATGCGCTACTGGGTGATGTTCGACAACGGCCGCGATGTCGGCTCGTTGGATCGCAGCGTCCTCACGCTCGTCGACAAAGCCGGCGAACCCATTGAAATCGTCTGAGTCGACTCAGACACGTCATCCCAGGGGGATCAGATGAAAATCAGCATGCAGATGCCGTACTCCGGCCGCTTCGAGAAGTCCGTCGAGCAGACCGTTGCGCTCGAGAAGGCCGGACTGGACATCGTCTACGTCGCCGAGGCTTACAGCTTCGACGCTGTATCAGCCATGGGGTACGTGGCGGCCAAGACCTCCACGGTGCAGATCGCGTCCGGGATTCTGCCGATCTACACGCGGACGCCGACCCTGCTCGGTATGACCGCTGCCGGACTCGACTACATCTCGGACGGGCGTTGCATCCTCGGGCTCGGTGCGTCGGGCCCGCAGGTGATCGAGGGCTTCCACGGCGTCCACTACGACGCCCCACTCGGTCGGACCCGCGAGATCATCGAAATCTGCCGCAAGCTCTGGGCACGCGAAGAAAAACTGAGCTACGACGGCAAGTACTACCAACTGCCGCTGCCGGTCGAGGACTCGAAGACCGGCGGTCTCGGTAAGCCATTGAAGATCATCAACCACCCACTGCGACCGTCGATCCCGATCCACATCGCGTCGCTTGGACCCAAGAACATCGAGCTCACCGCTGAGCTCGCTGACGGCTGGCTTCCGATCTTCTATGTCCCGGAGAAAGCGGAACTGGCGTTCGGTGAGGGTTTGAAGAAGGGCTACGCCAAGCGAAGTTCCGAGCTGGGCCCGATGGACGTGGTTGCAGGTGGAACCGTGTGCATCGGCGATGATGTCAAGGGAGTGCTCGACTTCGCCCGACCGGCGGTCGCCCTGTACGTCGGCGGTATGGGAGCGCGAGACAAGAATTTCTACAACCAGCTCGTCTGTCGCTACGGCTACGAAGCCGACGCCAAGAACATCCAGGATCTGTACCTCGATGGGCACAAGGACGAGGCCGCAGCAGCGGTGCCACTGGAGCTCCTCGAGGGCATGAATCTCGTTGGCTCGGAGGGCTACGTGCGGGAGCGGCTTGCAGCCTTCCAGGAGGCCGGCGTCACAGTACTGAACGTGAACTTCCCGTGGTCGATGTCCTTCGACGATCAGATCACCCAGCTCGAGATGCTGAAGGCCTGGGTCTGAGAAGCCAGAACGAGGTTCTTGACGGCAGGCTGGAGGTCAGCGCAGGGCGCTGACCCGATCAAGAATGGCTTCGGCTTCGCTGACGAAGCGCTGGACCAACTCGGCGGCGGGCACCAGCGAGTCGATGGCGCCGATGCCTTGGCCAGCGGGCATGAACTCACGGTCGGGATCACCGATGGTTGATGAGTCGTCGCCCAGATGGTTGGCGCCGTCCTGCATCGACTTCACCACCTGCATGGGGAAGGGCTCCGGGACGCCACCGCCCTGTTCGAACTCGGTCACGTAATCCGTCCGGAGCACCCGGCACGTCTTGCCGGTGTAGGCCTTCGTCACGATCGTGTCGTCCTCGCGTGCGGCGAGGATACGGTCCTTGTACCCCATGACGGCGCGTGCCTCAGGGGTGGCGATGAAGCGCGTTCCTACCCAGATTCCATCGGCTCCCAGCGCCAGCGCCGCCACGAGACCGCGACCGTCGAAGATCCCGCCAGCGGCGACCACCGGAACTCGTCCTGCCACCGCATCGACGATCTGAGGCACCAACGCCATGGTGGCGATCTGGCCGGTGTGTCCGCCCGCCTCGGTGCCCTGGGCGACGACAAAGTCGCAGCCAGCGGCAATGGCAGCATCGGCGTGGCGAACTTTGCCGCACATGTTGCCCACCAGAATATTTCGCTCGTGGCAGAGGTCGACGACCTCACGCGGCACGCCCAGCCCCGCCACGAAAACTGTGGCGCCGCCATCGATGATGTCGTTGACCTTGGCGACCATGTCCTGGGGCGCAGCCGTCAGCAGGTCCACGCCGAACGGTTTGGATGTGGCCGCGCGGGTCGCGGCAATCTCGTCGTTCATCTGCTGATGGCTCATCGTGGATGCTCCGAGACAGCCGAAGCCGCCGCCCTCACTCACCGCGGCGGCGACCTGGTGATAGGACACGCCCCCCATCCCTGCGAGCATCACGGGATGCTCGATCTCCAACATGTCGGTCAGGCGAGTCTGCATGGCGGCATGGTAGGCGTCTCGCATGGCCATGGTGGTCCTCGTCGGCTGGGGTGTCTCGACCGTTCGCGGTCGGCGCATCGGGCCCGGTACCATCAGTGAGCGTGTCTGGGGCTCTAGAAGATGAAGACCCGACGTCACTCGCCCCGTCCGCCGCCGCCGATGACTTGACGACGAAAGCCGCGGGCGGGTTCCTCTGGATGCTGATCGGGCTTCTTTCGCTGCAGATCAGCGGTTTCGGGACCTTCGTCGCGGCGGGGAACTTCCTGACACGCGAGGAGGTCGGGTTGGTCGGAGCCTTGCTGACGGTCGTGTTCTGGGTCGACGTGCTGCTCGATCTGGGAATGGGTGCATCACTCATCTACGAACAGGAGTCGGGCCAGTCCGAACGCGTCAGGGTCGCCTTCACCGTGAACAGCGTTGTTGCGGTCATCGTGTCGATCGTCGTATTCGTCACCGCCCCGGCGATTGCCGGGTTCTTCCAGGCCGAATCGGACGTCGACCTGTTCCGAATGGTGGCGCTCCTCGTGCTGGCCAAGGGACTCAACCAGGTTCCCGGCGCGTTACTCCGCCGCGACCTTCGGTTCAAGGTCGCCGTGTTCACGGACCTGACTCGGTCGATCGGTCGATTCACGCTGGCCATCACCCTTCTGTCGATGGGTTGGAAGGCCGAGGCGCTCATCGTGAGCGTTGTCGTGTCCGAATGGGCCGGCGTGGTGCTGACCTGGATCTTCGTTCGCTTCCGCCCGCGGTGGAAGTTCGATCGGCTGATTGCTGCCGACATGTTGAAATTCGGCGCCGCGGTCTTTGGATCGCGGTTGGTGGGCATGTTGTGGCTCAATGGCGACTACCTCGTGATCGGCAATCGACTCGGAGGGAAGTCAAAGGCCTACGGCGACTACTACACCGCGTTCCGGTTGCCAGAGCTGGTCCTCGGCGGCGTTTACAACGTTTTTTCGGGCGTGTCGTTTCCGATGTACTCGGCGGCCCGCGAACTCGGGCCAGACAAGCTGCGAGGAGCGGCATACAAGTCGCTCAAGCTGCTGTGCCTGTTCGGTTTCACGGCGGGCGCGGGGATGGCGCTCATCGCTCGAGACTTCATTCTCACCGTGTGGGACGAGGGGTCGAGCGGCGCCATTCGGCCCATGGAGCTTTTGTGTGTGGCCGGGGCATTCGTGGCTGTTGGTTACGCGTCCGGTGACATCTTCAATGCCATCGGTAAGCCCCGCATCGGTCTGTACCTGAACCTCGCTGGGACGCCAATTCTCATCGGCGGGTTTCTCGCGGTGGTCTCCCATGGGATCGTTGCCGTTGCTCTGGTCCACCTGTGTGTGATTGTTCCGTACTCGGTGGTGCGCCTCGAGGTGGCGAACCGCCTCATCGGCACGACGTGGTCGGGGAGTTTGCGAGCGTTGCGTCCGGCGTTCTGCGCGGCGGCCGGCGTTGTTGCCTTGGCGCTCCCGTTCCGGCTGTTGGTCGGATCAGGGTTTCTGACGGGCCTCACCATCACAGCGCTTGGCGCTGTTGGTGCGATGGCGGGATTGGCGATCGGCGATCGAGCGACCTTCGGCGAATTGCATGGTCTGGGTCGAAAAGCCATCGGGCGCTGACGGACGACCGGCCACGCGACGATCCGTGGCAGCCCGCTCGCGCGGATAGCTACCGGCGGGTAGCTTGCGTCGCCCGCGAATCTGCGTACAGTTCTGCGCCATGGCATCACTTGAGGGACTCAAGCGGCGGGCGAAGTCGTACAAGCCGCACGTTCAATCAGCATTCATCGTCTATGTGACACCCCGGAAGTCGCCGATCACGGAGGTCGATGATCAGTTCGACGTGGTGGAGTTGACCGAGCCGAACGATCCGCTGCTCGACCAGATCACGCAGCCCTGGCAACGCAAGGGCGCCCGCAAGATGTTGGCAGCGAAGCGATGCAGGGTGATCGTCGCGTTGGTGGACGGCAAACCCATCGGACGTATTTGGGAGATCAACGCGTCCGAGACGGCGTACTTCTCCGGTATCCCCCGCGTGAAGCTGGCACAGGACGAGACGTTCTTGTTCGACCTCTTCGTCGAGCGCGAGTATCGGCGCTCGAACATCGGTATGACCATGGCGGACTACTTCTTCAAGATGTACGACCCAGACCACGGGGACAAGGTGAGTTACGTCTACGGCTTCGTGAGCTACGAGAACTCGCCATCGATCATGTGGCACTACTCGATCGGCTTCAACATCGTTCAGACCATCAACTACCTAGCCATTGGCGATCGAATCAAGTGGAAGATCCCGTTGTCGGACAATCCTCGTTTCGGCATCATGTCTCGCGCAGGGCGACACACCGACCCTGACAAGGAGCTCTTCGGTACGTCGCTCTTCCCGAACCTGTAGCCGTCAGGTCGGACGGAACGATCCTGGTCCGGTGAACATCTTGCGGTGCCACCTCGACGGCGTGAACGCCAACGCCCTCGGATAGTCCTCGAAGAGCCAGCGGCCGAAGTTCCGACGCGTCCACGGCGTGAGCCCGCACAACCAGAGCGCGATTCTGACGCCCTTTCGATGTCGAAGTGCTCGGGTGAGCAGCCTCGACATGCGATGGTCGTCGACCAACTCGCGCTCGATGGTGCGCCGATAGGACGACTGCGCTGCGTCGGGGTCGGCCCAGTGGGTGTTGATCTCGGTGGCGGCGAGCCGACCCGACAACAGGGCCTGTCCGATGCCTTCACCTGTCATCACGTCGCAGGCAGCGACTGCGTCCCCCACGAAGACCACTCGTCCTGCTCCAGTCGAGAGGTCGCCGATCCGACACGGGATGGGCCACGCGCGGTGCGAACCTTCGAGTTCGGCGTCGGGGCCGAGCCAAGCGCGAATGTGGGGTCGCGACAGAAGATCAGGCCAGAGCCACTTCATGTCGCGCACCGTGTGCGACTCGTCCCGGGAAATACCGAAGCCGATGTTCGCACGGCCATCGGGCAGCGGGAACGACCAGAAGTAGCCGGGCAGGAAATCTGGTTCGAACGTCACGAAGATCTCCGATGCCGCTCGGGCCGACACGTTCGACACGTACTGACGGAACGCATGCCACTCGCCCCGGTAGCCAGGCTCGGCGAGGCCCAGCATCTTGCGGGTGGGTGACCACATACCGTCGGCGGCGATCACCCACGGAGCGGAGAGTGAACCTGTTGATGTCTCGACGATGATGGTGCCGGAGCCGGTGTCCGAGACTCCGGTGACGTCGGTACCCTCGAGCACCGTCACGCCAGCCTTTCTCGCCAGGTCGACCAAGGCGGCGTCAAGATCGAGTCGCGTCGCGATGGCGGTGAACTGGCCGCCCGTCTCCGGCATCGGCACGTGAACTCGAGCGCCTTTCGGGCCCTGAACGTAGACATCGTTCACCGGCTTCCAGGAGGCAACGGTGGCGGGCTCCAGCCCCAGCCATTCGAGTTGCCGGAGGGCTCCGGCCGTCAATCCGTCGCCGCAGATCTTGTCGCGGGGGAATGTTGCGCGGTCCACCAGGGTGACCGAACGACCAAGTCGGGTCGCAGCGATCGCCGCGGCGGTTCCGGCCGGACCGGCACCGATCACGATCACGTCAGATGCCATGAGGGCAAGGCTACGCAGTCATCGAGGTGGACGGCCACGCAGATCAGGTTCGCGAGCCTGTGGGGTCCCGGCTCCCTGGGTCCGTGTTGGTACCGTTTCTCGAGGTGTCAGGGATTTCCTCATGGCCGCGGAGTCAGAAGCAGCGGAACACCATCACCGCAGACTCAGGCGAGGTCCAAGATGTCATCGAAACCCTGCCGGAGGCAATCGAGCAATAGTGCTGGATCTGGCACTGCTGCCGGATCAGAATTCACGCCGATGTTCAAGTCGTTCTGATAGCTCAGCAGCGTGATGTTCAACGCCGCGCCGGCCATGGGGCCGAACGGGAACTGGCTGATCATCTTCGCGCCGGCGAGATACACCGGGAACGGGGCGCCGGGTACGTTCGATGTGGTGAAGTCAACGGACTTCACCATGGAACCGAACAGGGCGGTGACCGCTGTAGTGGGGAGGCGATTCAAGACGTTGGAGAGTGGTTCGACGAGCTGGTTGGCCGGCTCGTCTCGAGCGTTTTCGACCATGGCGCGAATGGCCTGCATGTGTTCGACCGGGTCCTCGATATCGATCGGCAACTCGATTCGCGCCGGGACGAAGGCATTGCCCGCGACGTTCTCCATCGCGTTGGTTCGTACGCTGATCGGAATCGCCATGCGGAGTTCGTCACAGTCGATGCCGTGGAGCACGTGATACTTGTAGAGGCCCCGAGCGACGCCGCCCACGAAGGCATCGTTCATCTTGCCGCCGCCGACTTTGGCTGCCAACTTGGCTCGATCGAGCGGGACGGTGAGGGTGTCGAAGCGGCTGGAGAGCGATCGACCGGTCATGAGGGGCGACATGGGGTGCGAGACCGGCCGCAGTACTCGACCGATCGAGGCGGCCAGCTCGCCAGAACTGCCGACGCTTCCCACCGGATCGCTGAGCACCGAGGAGACAGTTGAGCCGACACCCGTTGCTGATCGCTTGATGATGCCGAGTTGGCGTCGTCGTTCGTGATCGAAAGCATCGACGAAGCGTTCCGATTGGTTCATGACATGAACCTCGGGCGGGGGCGGCATCTCCCGCTCGGCGGCATCGGGCTCCATGTCGAGCAACTCGAGTTGGAGCTTCATGCCGCCCACCCCGTCGGTGATGGCGTGATGGAGCTTCATGATGATGGCGGAGTACTTGTTCTCGAGTCCCTCGACAACCACGGCGCGCCAGAGCGGGCGGGCGCGATCGAATCCGCTCATGGCGATCGGCTCGGCGATCGAGAGGAGATCCCGCATGGTTCCTTTGCCCGGGGCGCGCACCCACCACAAATGGAATCCGAGGTCGAAGTGCGGATCTACCTCCCACCGCGGCGGGGCCACGGAGAACGGGTTGGCTCGAACACGTTGGCGAAGCCTTGGAATGACCCGACTCATCCGCTCGAATCGCTGCGTCAACACCTCGTGGCTCAACGCCCGGTCGATCACCATGACCGAGGTGATGGTCGAACGGAGCGCTGGATCCTTTTCGATATTCCACATCAACGCGTCGGCATCGCTCATGCGGTGCTCGAAGCGGATCGATTCGTCGCTCACGTGGTCCCCCAGCTCTTCGAGTGCACAGTCTGCCGTATCAGCGCCGCCTCTGCCCCAGCAGCAAGGCGGTCGAGCGATCAGTGCGCAGGCGGATTGCAGTTGTAGTCGGCCCGGTAGTTCTGGGAGTCGGTTCGACCGTCGACGAACGTTCGCGCTCGGACGACAGTGACCCTCCCGCACCCCGACGGCGGAGTGACCGACTGTTGCACACCCGTGGCGTAGCGGGTAGAGAAGAGCTGCACCGTCAGTGTGGAGTTCGTGTAGGTGGGCCACAACAGCACGCCGTACGGAGTGTTGTTCGTGACCTTGAGGTCGACACTCGGATAGGCGAGCGTCGCCTCGCGACCGAAGGGGTACCGGCTGATGTAGATCGAATGGGCCTTGTGATCGGGGATGTCGAGCCCGCCGAAGAACGCCGCATTGAAGAAGGTCGTAGCGAACTGCGACACGCCGCCGCCGACATCTTCGGAGAATTCGCCTTTCTCGATCACCGGCGCTGTGACGAAACCCTTTTCGACGGTGCGCCGGCCCACGAAATCGTTGACCGAGAAGGTCGCTCCTGGCGCGATCACGGCGCCGCGGGTGATGTCAGCGATCCGATGGATGTTCTTGACCCGCGGTTGGCCCGCCGGATGCTTGGTAGTGAACTCGCCGATGACGCTGTTGATGCCGAGTGACTGGGCTGCTGCCAGGCCCTCGGCAGCAGTGATGGTCACCGGGTCAACGTCGATCGTGGTGGTACCAGCGAGCAGCCCGGCGGTGATCTGTCTGGGAGCGTCAGCGCTGCAACACGCGATCGAGTCAGCGCCAGCGCTGGGGACGGGCACACCCCCGACGACATTGAACGTCACGCCAGTGGGATTGAACGACGTCGTCGCCGTCTGGTCGAAGATCTTCTTGACGAACGCTGGGTCGAGGTCGAGGCGACCTGACACGCCGTCGAGGACCACTCGGAAGCCGGGGCGGAAGAGCGCGCCGTCGATGGTCTTGGTCCGATCGCCGAACTTCAGGGTGATCTCGCCACTGGTTGTTGTGGTGGCTGCGGTAGCGAGTTTGGCGATGGTCTCATCGGAGACAGCGGGCGGCGTCTCGATGCGAGGGGCCGAGACCGCAATCGTCTCGGTCGCCGACCCGACCTGGGTGGGGATGGCCCCGAGCAGGTGGCTGATGTCGATGGCAGTTCCCTTGGCGCCCGGCACCAACGTGATGCCGGCATCGGTGGCCTTCACCGTTGGTTCGACGGGCGTAGTTCGACGAGGTCCCTCGAGCGCGGCGACTCTGGCAGTCAGTTTCGGTTGATCGATGGACAGACGGAGATCAACGTTGCGGTCCGCTACGAGTGACTTGACCCAGCGCAGGGGCGCCAGTGGCCCTGGGTCGTGACGCCCCGCCTCCATGACGGCGGCCGACGTGGCGGAGGCATCCACGGAGATTCCCAGCTCGGCTGCGGTCGACTCGACGGCGAACGCACCAGCGTCGATGGTCACGGTGGTGGAGGCCATGGTGGATTGGAGTTCATCGATGGCCGACTTGAGCTCGGCTTCGCTCTTGCCCGAGACATCTCGATGAGCGACCTGCACACCGCGCATGACCAAGCCGTCCTGGTTGGAGCGATCGATGGCCCACGCGGTGCTCACCAGAGCGACGACGATCAACGGGGTCGCGAGCACGATGAGCAGGAGCTTCCGGGCACGGGACACGCCGATAGTCTGGCAAGGAATCGACGGTGTTTCGGGTCAATCCCTGAACGTCAGGCTCAGGATCGGAAGAGACCATCATGGACGAAGCACGAGATCGCCTGTGCGACGGCCGTATCTGTGTCGTAACTGGCGCCGGCCGGGGGATCGGCCGTGAGTATGCGCTGATGCTCGCGGCACAGGGCGCGAAGGTCATCGTGAATGACCTCGGTGGGTCCCGAGACGGGTCGGGATCGGATCTCGGCCCTGCTGAGGAGGTGGTTGCCGAGATCGTCGCCGGTGGAGGTGAAGCGGTTGCCAACGGTGACAGCGTGTCGGACTGGGCAGGTGCCGAGCGGTTGATCGGCCAAGCGGTCGACACTTTTGGTGGTCTCGACGTCGTGATCAACAACGCGGGGATTCTTCGGGACCGGACGTTGGCGAACATGAGTGAGCAGGAATGGGATTCGGTCGTCAATGTGCACCTGAAGGGCACCTTCGCTCCAGCGCATTTCGCCGCCGCCCACTGGCGAGATCGCGCCAAGGCTGGCCACACCAACGACGGGCGCATCATCAACACCACATCGGTGTCGGGCATCTACGGGAACCCGGGTCAAACCAACTACGGGGCCGCCAAGGCTGGAATCGCAGCGTTCAGTTTCATAGCGTCGCTTGAGCTCGGGCGCTACGGAGTGACGGTCAACGCTGTGGCGCCAGCTGCGCTCACGCGGATGACCGAGGATCTCAAAATGGGCCAAGCAACGGACGCTGTCTCAACCATGTCGCCGAAATGGATCGCACCGATCGTGTGTTGGCTGGCGTCGGCTCAATCGTCGCATGTCAGTGGACGGGTGTTCGAGGCATCTGGCCACGTGCTGGCGGTGGCGGAGGGCTGGCATCGGGGTCCCTCGACCCGGCCCACAGCTGATCCGCACGAAGTCGGGGAGCTGGTGCGCCATCTCCTGGTCACCGCTCGCCCCTCCGCCGACATGAACGGTGCAGATCGCCGTAGCTAGATCGTCAGCGGAACACGTGCTCCCACTCGTCGAGCTGCTCAGAACAGGCGCAACTCGTTCGACTCGAGTCCACGGAGTTCGTCGTAGTCCACCTCGATGCACGTAATGCCGCGAGCTTGGGCCATGACCTTGGCCTGCGGCTTGATGCTCTGAGCGACGAACATGCCGCGGACGGGCCGCAGCATGGGATCCAGATCAAGCCGCTCGAGGTAGCGGGCGAGTTGCTCGACCCCGTCGATGTCGCCGCGACGTTTGATCTCGACAGCCACGACCCCACCGTTGTGGTCTCGGCACAGCAGGTCGACGGGACCGATGTCGGTGGGAAACTCTCGCCGAACCAGCGTGAGTCCATCGGCGATGGAGCCCGGATGCTCGGCGAGGAGGATTTGGAGATGCGCCTCGACTCCGTCCTTCTGGAGCCCTGGATCGATGCCCATCTCGATGCTCGTGTCGCTGAAGACCTCCTCGATCGTGATCGTGATCGTCTCACCCTTGGGATTGGAGACCTCCCACTGATCGTGGGCCTCAACGAGGTGGTTGGGTGCGTTCATCCAGTTCAGAGGCTTGTAGGCGCCGCCATCAGCGTGGATGGCAACGCACCCGTCGGCCTTCACCATCAGAAGACGGATCGCTGACGGCAGATGTGCGGTCAGCCGACCGACGTAGTCCACTGAACAACGGGCAATCACGAGTCGCACGGGGCGACTGTAGATGACCGGCGCTCGGGTGAAGTTGCGTCCCGATCTCGACGACGTGATCACGGCTGAAGCCACGTTCGCAGCATCGTTGTCGGGAGGAACAGGTCGCTCGCGATGCGTCGATTCCGGGAATTGGTCAGGCAAACTGTCCGAATGAATTCAACAGTTGTGGTGAGGCCGATGCGGCCGGACGATCTCGACGCGGTCTCCGCCATGTTCGGACGTGCCTTCGAAGACGATCCAGTGATGGAGCACGTCTTCGGCCCCCACGCGAACATGCTCGAGGACTGCACCCGGCTCTATCGGATGTTCTGCGGCTCGCACATCTCCTCAGGCGAGTCGTTGGTCGGCGACGACGTGGCAGGCGCGGCGTTGTGGGCACCACCGGGAACGTGGCGACTCGGCTGGAGCACACAGCTCCGCTTGGCACCCCGTCTGCTCCGGCTCCTCAAGGGTCGATCGCTGAGCGTTCTGCGAGACTTCACCCGACTCGAGCACGTCCATGCGGCAATGCCGCTCGACCACTGGTACCTGTCCGTGCTCGGCACGGACCCGCCGCGCCAGGGCCAAGGCGTTGGGGCTGCGGTGATGGCACCCGTTCTCGAGCGCTGTGACGAGTTCGCTCAGGGCGCTTACCTGGAGAGCTCCAAGGAAGCGAACGTGCCGTACTACCGACGCTTCGGATTCGAGGTGGTCGAGCCGTTCCGCTTCACGAACGGCCCACTGATCTACCCCATGTGGCGTGACCCTCAGCCGGCCTGACGTGCCGCTCAGAGGGACGGGCCCGGCGGGTCAGGCCCGGGCGTTCTTGAGGTTCTTGGCCAGCTTGGCTCGATCACCCATGGCGAGATGGACCTTGCGGAGCCGAACGAAGTTCGGGGTCACCTCGACACATTCGTCAGCCTCGATGAACTCGAGTGCCTGTTCGAGCGTCGGGACACGCGCCGGAATCAGCGGAATCGTGTTGTCCGACGATGACGTCCGCATGTTGGTGAGCTTCTTCTCACGGGCGATGTTGACGTCCATGTCGTCCTGACGAGAGTTCTCGCCCACGATCATGCCCTCGTAGACCTCGGTGGTGGGCGGCACGAACAGTGTGCAGCGCTCCTGCAACGCCGTGATGGCGTAGGTGGTGGTCATGCCACGTCGATCGGACACGATCGATCCACGCTCACGAGCCCGCAATTCTCCGGCCCATGGTTCGTACGCCTCGAAGACGTGATGCATGATTCCGGTCCCGCGGGTCTCGGTGAGGAACTGCGTACGGAACCCGATGAGGCCTCGTGCCGGTACCGAGTAGTCCAGCCGGACCCAACCGGTGCCGTGGTTGACCATGTTCTCCAAGCGGCCCTTTCGGGGCGCCACGAGAGCTGTGACGGCGCCGAGGTGCTCCTCTGGGACGTCGATCGAGAGTCGTTCGACTGGTTCGTGGATGGTGCCGTCGATCTCGCGGGTCACGACCTGGGGTTTGCCGACCGTGAGCTCGAAGCCTTCGCGTCGCATGATCTCGATGAGGACCGCGAGCTGTAGCTCTCCGCGTGCTTGTACTTCCCAAGCGTCAGGCCGTTCGGTGTTGACAACTCGGAGGCTCACGTTGCCAATGAGCTCCGCATCGAGGCGGTTCTTGATCTGGCGGGCGGTCAGCTTGTCGCCATCCTGGCCGTTGAGCGGGGACGTGTTGATGCCGAGCGTCATCGACAGCGACGGTTCGTCGACGGTGATGACCGGGAGTGGTCTCGGATCATCGAGATCGGCCAGCGTTTCGCCAATGGTGATCTCGGGGATGCCAGCGATGGCCGCGATCTCGCCAGCGGTCACCTGGTCGACCTCGACCCGCTCGTGGTTTTCGTTGATGTAGATCGTTCCGACCTTGGCGCGCTCAATGGTCCCGTCGGTCCGACACCACGCCACCTGCTGTCCGCGCTTGATGGTGCCGTGAAGCACTCGGCACAGCGCCAGCCGGCCGACATAGCTCGACGCATCGAGGTTCGTCACCAGGGCCTGCATCGGGTGCAGCGGATCTGTCGCTGGCGCTGGGATGCGGTCGAGGATCATGTCGAACAACGGCTTCAGGTTCTCGCCAGCGGTGTCGAGATCGAGGGTGGCCTGGCCATCGCGGGCAACGGTGTAGATGATCGGGAAGTCGATCTGATGGTCGTGGGCATCGAGGTCCAAGAACAGCTCGTAGACCTCGTCGACGACCTCCTTGATGCGAGCGTCGGGTCGATCGATCTTGTTGATGACGAGGATCACGGGGAGGTCGAGCGCCAACGCCTTCCGCAACACGAAGCGGGTCTGGGGGAGCGGACCTTCGGACGCATCGACCAAGAGCAACACGCCGTCGACCATGGTGAGCGCACGCTCGACCTCGCCGCCGAAATCGGCGTGTCCGGGCGTGTCGACGATGTTGATCTTGACGGGGGCCGAGCCGTCGGGCGGCGCGTATCGGACCGAGGTGTTCTTCGCCTCGATGGTGATGCCCTTCTCGCGCTCGAGGTCCATCGAGTCCATGACTCGATCCTTCAGCTCGGCACCCTCGCGAAACGCGCCGGCCTGGCGGAGCATGGCGTCGACGAGCGTGGTCTTGCCATGGTCGACGTGAGCGACGATAGCGATGTTGCGAATACCGTGGGCACGGTGGGTCGCGTCGTTCTGAGGCGCGGACATGGAGGAACTCCAAAAGTGTGGGGGACTACCAGTGTGCACGATGAGTGCAAGATTTCGCGAACGCGCGGCCCGATTTCGGGGTTCTGAGCCAGAAATCGGTCCGAAATCTCAAGATTTCACAGGCCGGACCGGGTAGGGGTCTCGATCAGGAGCCCGAGAGCCGCTTTCGGATGACATCACGTCGGGCCTGAAGGTCCTGGTAGGTGACCTTGTCCATGTCGGGATCCACGATACCGAAGCTGGCTTTGATGGCCGCGGGGTCCACATTCAACTCGCTCGGGTCGATGCCCATGTCGGCCGCGATCTGATCGCCATGGGTGGTGGCCATGTGGATCGAGAGATTCATGAACTCGCCGAGAATGTCGAGCTCGGGGGCCAACTTGGCGATGGCGCCATCGAGAAACATGAGGTTCTTGACGTAGAGCATGAGGATCTTCGGCAATCTCGCCCCATACCCCAGCAGAGCCTTGATGATGCGTTGGATCTCGCCGACGAGTTGTTCCTGGCTCATCGCCGTGGGATCGACCGGCGTCTGGTCGAGGCCGAGATCCAAGAACACCTCGCGAAGGTCGGTGTCGGGGGGCAGCGCCCCCAGATCGCGAAAGGCTGCGAGCTGGCCCATGATGTCGCCGGTGGCGGCGGTCATCATCAGGCGCAGGAACGCATTGCGCTGAAGTGGCGTCATCCGGGCGGTGATGCCGAAGTCGAGCAGGCCGATCCGACCGTCATGCAGGACGAAGAGGTTGCCGCCGTGCAGATCACCGTGGAATATCCCGTGGATCATGCAGCCCTCGGTGAAGCCCTTCAATCCGATCCGGATGACCTCGGTCGTGTCGATGCCCGCGGCTTGCATCTCCTCCACGTCGTCGAACCCGAACCCGATGAGCCGCTCCATGACGAGCATGCGTCGGGTGACGAGCTTGGGATGTGGTCGGGGTACGACGAAGCCGCGTTGACCGAGCAGCGCGAACACGTGGGCGACGTCCAACATGTTCTCGGCTTCGAGCCGGAAATCGAGTTCCTCGCAGATCGTCTCGGCGAACAGCTCCACGAGCGCTGGCGGGTTCGCCAACGCCGCAATGGGGATCCGGCCGACCATGAAGGGAGCAAGCCACGCCATGACTCGGAGGTCCTGGTGGACCTGCGTTCGGATCGTGGGGCGCTGCACCTTCACCACGACCTCTTGGCCATTGAGCAGCCGGGCCCGATGGACCTGGGCAATCGATGCTGCCGCAAGGGGCGTCTGATCGAACTCCATGAACGTGGCGGCGATCGGCCCCCCGAGCTCGGTCTCGACGACCCCACTCACGACATCCCATGGCTCGGCCGGGACCTTGTCCCGACAGAGGCGGAACTCGGACACGAGTTCCTCGGGAAAGAGCCCTTCACCCGAGGAAATGACCTGGCCCAACTTGATGTAGGTCGGACCGAGTACTTCGGCGGCCTCGCGGAGGCGCCGGGAGATCCCGGCTCGTGAGACGCTCCCACCCTGTCGGCGCTCCTTGATGGCCCACAACAGCAGGGCGCGACCGAGATGCCAGGTGACGATGACCAACCGTCGAAGCGGCGGGAGCTTACGAGGAGTGGTGAGTTCGGGCACCTGGCGTCGTGTCGCCGCCCGCAGCACACCGATCCCGGTGGTCCACGTCAGCTGGTCTCGGCGAACGATCCACGGCGCATCGTCGGAGAACGATCCGACGTCGTAGTCAGCAGGGCGATCAGAAGCCAGCGGTTCGACCGCTGACACCTCGGACACGGGAACATCAGGCACACGGCAGTTTGCCACCGGAACCCGCCGGACCCCGAGCCGGGGCCGACCCCGCTCAGTGACCGAGCGCCGTCGCCACCGAGGTCGCCCATTCCCGACGGCAGATCAGCAGATCCGGAAGGTAGGGATCGGGACGGTTGTAGATCAGCGGTGAACCATCGAGTCGCGTGGCGACGAGGCCGGCAGCCAGTGCCACCGCCGCTGGCGCGCAGTTGTCCCATTCGTACTGTCCGCCCGAATGGGGATAGATGTCGACCTCGCCACGAACCACGGCCATGGCCTTGGCTCCCGCAGAACCCATCGTCACAAGCTCTCCATCGAGCGCGTCGCGAATGACCGTGGCCTCGCTTGGCGGTCGACTGCGGCTGACGACGATCCTGGGTGCGGTTTCCCTCGATGGATCGACATCAGGCAGTCGGGGCGGCTGTGCGGTCGACAGGACGAGACCCATCGCCGGGAGCGCCACCGCACCAACGACGGGCAACCCGTCAACGCACATGGCCACGTGCACGGCCCAATCGCCTCGCTCGGGCTCGCCGAACTCCCTGGTGCCGTCGAGCGGATCGATCACCCAGACGCGGCTGACACTCACACGACGACCCCGCGCATCGTCGGATTCGTCCGCGATGCCCTCCTCGCTGAACGCCGCGTCCCCGGGTCTCAGCTCGGCGAGGGCTCCCATGATGAACTCGTGGGCGGTTCGGTCCCCATGAGCTTTCAGTTCGTCGGTGGCGGCACCGTCGGCTACCAGGGACGCTCGTAGGTCCAAGAGGATCTGGCCCGTCCGCTCGGCCAGGGTCGCGGCGAGCAGATGATCGGAAGCCAGGAAGTCCGGAGACGTCGGTTCGTTCGAGTTCGCCACGACGAGACCGTACCCGGTGGTGACCAGCATTGGGCGGTGCTCGGGCCAGCGAGGCGTGGCTGTCGTCCGAGGCGACGGCAGCCAGGCGCCGATCTCGATCTGGCACGGGCAAAGGCGACCAAGTTGGTCGGGATTTGGTACCGTGCCGCCCATCATGAGCGACACACCCGTCACCCCGTCGGCCGCCAGCCCTGTTGTGGAACGGCCGACGACCAACTACGGCTTGGACCACCTGCGAACGCTCGAATCCGAATCGATCCACATCATTCGTGAGGTGGCGGCAGAGTTCGAGCGCCCGTGTCTGCTGTTCAGCGGCGGCAAGGATTCCGTCGTGATGCTGCATCTGGCGGTGAAGGCGTTCGCCCCGGCGCGGCCGCCGTTCCCAGTGATGCACGTCGATACCGGCCACAATTTCCCGGAGGTGATCGAATTCCGTGATGAGTGCGTCGACCGACTCGGGGTGCGGCTGGTGATTGCGTCGGTGCAGGATGACATCGACGCCGGACGAGTCGCGGAACAGACCGGGCCGCGGGCATCCCGCAATCAGTTGCAGACGACGACGTTGTTGCGCGGTATCGAGGAGCAGCGCTACGACGCGGTGTTCGGTGGGGCCCGCCGCGACGAGGAGAAGGCCCGCGCCAAGGAGCGGGTGTACTCCTTCCGCGACGAGTTCGGTCAATGGGACCCGAAGAACCAGCGACCAGAAGTGTGGTCGCTCTACAACGGCCGCCACCATCAGGGCGAGCACATCCGTGTGTTCCCCCTGTCGAATTGGACCGAACTCGACATCTGGTCCTACATCGAGGCTGAGGACATCGTTCTGCCGTCGATCTACTTTGCCCATGAGCGCGAGGTGTTTTCTCGCGACGGGATGTGGTTGGCGGTCACGCCGGCCGTGACCGTGATGGACGGCGAGATCCCGCAGGTCCGCACGGTGCGCTATCGAACCGTGGGCGACGCGTCGTGTACCGGTGCGGTGGATTCCATTGCCGCCACCGTGGAGGCAGTCATCGCCGAGGTGGCCGCCAGTCGTGTGACTGAACGAGGCGCCACCCGAGCCGACGACCGTGCATCGGAAGCGGCGATGGAAGATCGAAAACGAGTGGGGTACTTCTGATGGCCGCTTACAGCGATTCCTCCGAAATGATACGGATCGCCACCGCCGGCTCGGTCGACGATGGCAAGTCCACCCTCATTGGCCGGTTGCTCTACGACACCAAGTCGATCTTTGAAGATCAGATGGACGCCGTTGAGGCGACGAGCATCCAGATGGGCGCTGAACACACGAATCTGGCGCTGCTGACTGATGGGCTTCGCGCCGAGCGGGAGCAGGGGATCACCATTGACGTTGCGTACAGGTACTTCGCCACGCCCAAGCGAAAATTCATCATCGCTGATACTCCCGGGCACATCCAGTACACCCGCAACATGGTCACCGGAGCGTCCACCGCTGACCTCGCCATCGTGCTGATCGATGCCCGCAAGGGCGTGCTCGAGCAGTCGCGTCGGCACGCCTTTCTGTCGTCGCTCCTTCGGATCCCGCATCTGGTGTTGGCCGTCAACAAGATGGATCTTGTCGACTACGACGAGTCGGTGTTCGAGGACATCAAGTCGGAGTTCCGTGACTTCGCCCGCAAGCTCGATGTGGCGGATCTCACGTTCATCCCGGTCTCGGCATTGCACGGCGACAACGTGGTGAACCGTTCGGAGAACATGGAGTGGTACGGCGGATCGTCGCTGTTGCATCACCTTGAGCAGGTTCACGTCGCCTCGGACCGGAACCTCATCGACGCTCGTTTCGCGGTGCAGTACGTCATCCGACCCCAAGCCACGGAGCACCACGACTTCCGCGGGTATGCCGGACGAGTCTCTGGTGGGGTCTTCAAACCGGGCGATGAGGTGGTCGTGCTCCCATCGGGGTTCAGTTCCAAGATCGCATCGATCCAGACCGCCGACGGCCCAGTGGACGAGGCCTATCCACCGATGTCGGTGTCGATCACCCTCGACGACGAGATCGACATCAGCCGGGGCGACATGTTGTGCCGTCCACACAACCAGCCGCGGGTCACCCAGGACATCGAGGCGATGGTGTGTTGGCTCAGCGAGGCGTCGTCGTTGCAGACCGGTGCCAAACTGGCGATCAAACACACGACCCGCTGGGCGCGGGCGATGGTCAAGGACCTCCAGTACCGGCTCGACGTCAACACACTGCATCGCGAGGAGGGAGCGACCACCCTCAGTCTGAACGAGATCGGTCGTGTCACTCTGCGGACCACGTTGCCGCTCTTCGTCGACGAGTACCGACGCAACCGAGAGACGGGGTCGTTCATCCTGGTGGACGAAGCGACCAATGCAACGGTGGCCGCCGGCATGGTGTTGTCCCCGTGACATCGCCGGAGGATTCGCCAGTCCCGGCATCGCTGCAATTCGATGGTCGGGAGTGCTCGTGAGTGACATCACGTGGCACGACGGCGATCTCGATCGAGCTGAGCGTTGGCAGCGATTGTCAGTGAGTGGCGCGATCGTCTGGTTGACGGGACTGTCCGGCTCGGGAAAGTCGACCATCGCCGCCACAGTGGAACGGATGCTGATCGAGTCGGGTCAACCGGTGTCGCGGCTTGATGGCGACAACATCCGCCACGGGCTCTGCTCAGACCTCGGGTTCTCCGACATCGACCGGCAGGAGAACATCCGCCGCATCGGCGAGGTCGCAACGTTGATGGCCGAGGCCGGCATGGTGGCGTTGGTGCCGGTGATCTCGCCGTATCGATCCGGACGAGTTGCCGCCCGGGCGACGGCTGAGGCCGTCGGACTCCGATTCGTCGAAGTGTTCGTCGATACGCCGCTCGAGGTGTGCGAGCAGCGGGACCCCAAGGGGCTCTACGCCAAAGCTCGGGCTGGCGAGATTCGAGGGTTCACGGGTATCGACGATCCATATGAGGCGCCGGAAGCTCCGGAGCTCACGCTGCGACCAACCGACGGGGACCCCACGGCTCAGGCCCAACTCGTCGTTGCCCTCCTTCAACCCTGACCGACCCTCGGGCCAAGCCCAAAGAAATTGGTCGGGGACGATTCGAGCCGGGTCAGGCGGATTCGGCGAGCTTCTGGAGTTGTGCCGACTCGGCGAGCTTCTGGAGTTGAGCCGGGCTCGGGCTCCGACGCTGGTCGAGTGGGCCCTGGATGTCGCCATGGGGCTTGTCGGCGGTGTCGTAGCACTCAGCGTGGAAGTGCTCGACGCGATCCCACCTTCCGCCGACGTAGACGTTGCAGATGACCTGGCGGTTGCGCATCTTCGCTTGGAACTTCACCCGCTCTCCGCACGAGGAGCAGTCCACTGAACTGCCGGCCTCAACGTCACGAATGACGGCTCGGCTGGTGGGAATCTGCTCGGTCTTGCGGCGTTTCGTGGTGGTTGCCATACGGATTGCTATCGGCCGCATTGTTCGAGACCTGAGAGAACACCCAGAATGCGCGGCCACAAGGATCCGTTTGACCTACTCCCACCTCATCGGCTCAGTGGCTTGTACTTGATGCGGTGGGGGACATCGGCGTCGGCGCCGAGCTCCTTGCGACGGAATGTCTCGTACTCGGTGAAGTTGCCCTCGAACCAACGGACCTGGCTGTCGCCTTCGAAGGCCAGCATGTGAGTAGCGATGCGATCGAGAAACCAACGATCGTGGGAGATGACCACGGCGCAACCCGGGTAGGCCTCCAGCGCCGCCTCGAGCGCACGAAGGGTGTCGACGTCGAGGTCGTTGGTCGGCTCGTCGAGCAGGATCACGTTGCCGCCTGTGCGCAACATCTTGGCGAGATGCACCCGATTACGCTCGCCACCGGAGAGGTCGCCGACTCGCTTCTGCTGATCAGACCCACGGAAGTTGAACGATGCCACGTAGGCGCGACCGTTCACCTCACGCTTGCCGATCGTCAGCAGGTCGTACCCGTCGGTGATCTCCTGGTACACAGTGTTGTCGGGGTCGAGCGCGTCACGGGATTGATCGACATATGCCATCTGCACGGTCGGCCCGACGATCAGCGACCCCGAGTCGAGGGTAGCGGCCGGGTCATTGTCCTTGGTCGCGGCGGCGACGAGCATCTTGAACAGGGTGGTCTTGCCGGCGCCGTTGGGCCCGATCACGCCCACGATGCCAGCCTTGGGAAGCGAGAAGCTCAGATCCTCGATGAGGAGCCTGTCGCCGAACGACTTCTGGAGGTGCTCGACCTCGACCACTTGGTCGCCGAGTCGGTCACCCGCTGGGATGAGGATCTCGAGTCCCTGCTCGCCTGATCGTGCGGCCTCGGCTTCGGCTTGGAGCTGCTCGTAGGCCGCAAGTCGTGCCTTGCCCTTCGACTGACGCGCCTTGGGTGCCATGCGCACCCATTCGAGTTCGCGTTCGAGCGTGCGTTGGCGCGCCGTCGAAGACTTCTCCTCGAGTGCCATTCGCGATGCCTTCTGCTCGAGCCAACCGGAGTAGTTCCCTTCGAAGGGAATGCCCTTGCCATGGTCAAGTTCGAGAATCCACTGCGCCACATTGTCGAGGAAGTAGCGATCGTGGGTGATAGCGACCACCGTGCCGGAGTAGTCCGACAGGAAGCGTTCCAACCATGCCACCGACTCAGCGTCGAGGTGGTTTGTGGGTTCGTCGAGCAGCAACAGGTCTGGTCGTGACAACAACAATCGACACAGAGCGACCCGCCGGCGCTCCCCGCCGGACAACGTTGTGACATCAGCGTCCGATGGCGGGCAGCGAAGGGCATCCATGGCTATCTCGACATTGCGCTCGAGATTCCATGCGTCGGCGGCGGCGATCTTGTCCTCGAGCTCCGCCTGCTCGGTGCCGATCTTGTCGAAATCGGCGTCGGGATCGCCCCACGCCGACATCACCTCGTTGTAGCGAGACAACAGGTCCCGAACCGGTCCGACTCCGTTCATCACGTTGTCGATGACATTCAGTGACTCGTCGAGGTGCGGTTCCTGCTCGAGGAGTCCCACGCTGAAGCCTTGAGTGAGTCGAGCCTCGCCCGTGAAGCCGTCGTCGAGCCCAGCCATGATTCGGAGAAGCGATGATTTGCCGGAGCCGTTCGAGCCGAGCACCCCGATCTTGGCCCCTGGGTAGAACGAGAGCGTGATGTCCTTGAGGACGTCGCGGTCCGGCGGGTAGTACCGCGAAACCTTGTGCATGGTGAAAATGAACTGAGCGGCCATGGACGTCGATCGTACTGGGAGCGCCGCTCACGGACGTCGCCCGGGAAAAAACGAAACGGACCCGACCGTGGCCGGGTCCGTTGATGACAGTGAGACTGTCGTTACTTCTTCTTGGCCGGAGCCTTCTTTGCGGGCGCCTTCTTGGCCGGAGCCTTCTTTGCGGGCGCCTTCTTTGCGGGCGCCTTCTTGGCCGGAGCCTTCTTTGCGGGCGCCTTCTTTGCGGGCGCCTTCTTGGCCGGAGCCTTCTT
>Ga0105047_10005280_pt1 | contig 22257 bp, 20 predicted proteins | sample MAT04_FD_78384 | JGI IMG/M metagenome (GOLD analysis project Ga0105047, IMG submission 78384) | Freshwater microbial communities from Lake Fryxell liftoff mats and glacier meltwater in Antarctica - MAT-04 (megahit assembly) | ecosystem: Environmental > Aquatic > Freshwater > Ice > Liftoff... | reverse complement strand
TCGACCGAGAAGCTCACCCGCAGGTGGGGCGGCAGCTTCGTGCTGTCGAATGCAGCAGCGGGCACCAGCACCGCGGCCACTTCCTGCACCACGGCCACGAGCGCGGCGGCGAGGGTGGTGCCGTCCTCCCAGCCATCGGGTTCGCCGAGCGCCGCGACCACCCGGTCGCTGGCCTCGTTCATCGGCACCAACTCGCGCCGGTGCTCCTTGGGTAAGCCACGCAGCAGCGCGCCCACCAGGTCTGCGCGAAAGCCGGGTACGTGCCAGTCGAACCCGACGGGCTCGACCTGGTTCAGCGCCGCCAGTGGAACGTGCACGGTGGCGCCGTCGTCGTCGGCGCCCGGGTCGAAGCGGTAGCTGACGGGTAGCTGCATGGCGGCCGCCGGCCACACGGTGGGAAAGTCGTGGGCGGTCGACGACTCGTCGCCGACGAAGTGCTCCATGCGCATCGTGAGCAGTTCGGGGTCGGTGGCGCGAGCGCCCTTCCACCAGCGGTCGAAGTGGCGCGTGCTCACCACCTCCGGCCCGAGGCGGCGGTCGTAGAACGCAAACACGGCCTCGCTGTCCACCAGGTCGGGCCGACGTACGCGCTGGCCCCAACCCTGCAGGTCGGTGAGGAAGCGCTGGTTGCGTGCCCAGAACTTCTGGTGGGTGGCCCACTCGCCTTCGACGAGCGCACAGCGGATGAACAGCTCGCGCGCTGCCGCGCGATTCACCTTGTGGTAGCCGATGGTGCGGTTGGCGACGATGGGCAAACCGAACAGCGAGACCCGCTCGGAGCACACAGCCGCGCCGCGCCGCGCGTCCCACGACGGCTCGCCGTAGGAATACTTGGCCAGGTGGGCGCCGATGTGCTCGGCCCACTCCGGCTGCACCGCGGCGACCACGCGGCCGTACAGCCGGTTGGTCTCGACGAGTTCGGCAGCGATGACCCACTTGGGCAGCGACTTGCTGAGCACCGAACCGTTGCCGATGACGAACTTCGACCCGTGTGCGCCCTTGTAGTCGCGGGTGGTGCCATCGCGCATGCCGAGGTGGCTGAGCAACCCGGCGAGCAGCGCCTGGTGAACGCGGTCGGGGTGGCCGGCAGTGACGCCGCCACCCCCTTGGCGCACACCCACCTGCCCGGCCACCTGCCGCAACTGGCTGAACAGGTCTTGCCACTCGCGAACGCGCAGGTAGTTGAGGTACTCGGTGCGGCACAGCTTGCGGAACTGGCTGCTGCTGAGCGCCTGCTGCTGGGCGCGGAGGTGGTCCCACAGCTTGACGAGCGAGAGGAAGTCGCTGCCCGGAGCATCGAAGCGGCGATGCAGTTCGTCGGCGGCCGCGCGGTGTTCGGCGGGTCGCTCGCGAGGGTCCTGGATGCTGAGCGCGGCGGCGATGACCATGACCTCGCGCACGCACCCGTGGCGGTCGGCCTCCAACACCATGCGGCCCAGGCGGGGGTCGATGGGGAGACGCGCGAGTCGGGTGCCGACCTCGGTGAGCCGACGGGTGCCGGAAGCGTCGGACGGCTCGATGGCGCCCAGTTCTTCCAGCAGCGCGTAGCCGTCGCGCACTGAGCGATGGTCGGGCGGGTCGAGGAACGGGAAGGCCGCGACGTCGCCGAGCCCCAGCGCGGTCATCTGCAGGATGACCGAGGCGAGGTTGGTGCGCAGGATCTCGGGTTCGGTGAACTCGGGGCGTTCGCCGAACGAGGCTTCGTCGTAGAGGCGAATGCACACGCCCGGTGCCACGCGCCCGCAGCGCCCGGCGCGCTGGTTGGCCGACGCCTGCGAGACTGGCTCGATGGGCAGCCGCTGCACCTTCAGGCGATGGCTGTACCGCGACATTCGCACCGAGCCGGCGTCGACCACGTAACGCACGCCGGGAACCGTCAGTGAAGTCTCGGCCACGTTGGTGCTCAGCACCACCCGTCGTCCGCGATGCGGCTGCCAGATTCGGTGCTGCTCGACCGCCGAGAGTCGTGCATAGAGCGGCAGTACTTCGGCCAGTTCGCCGGACTGGATGAAGTGGCGTCGTAGCGCGTCGGCGGTGTCGTGGATCTCGCGCTCACCCGACAGGAACACCAGCACGTCGCCGGTGCCTTCTCCGGCAAGTTCGTCGACGGCGTCGACGATTGCCTGCACCTGGTCACGATCGTCGGTGGCTGCGCCAGCGGTGGTGGTGCTCTCGACGGGCCCCGTGCCGAACGGGCGGTAGCGCACCTCCACGGGGAACGTACGGCCGCTGACTTCGATGATGGGCGCGGGGCTGCCGTCGAGTTGCCGGAAGTGCTCGCTGAAGCGCTGCGTGTCGATGGTGGCCGACGTGACGATGAGCTTCAGATCGGGGCGTTGCGGCAGCAGTTGAGCGAGGTAGCCGAGCAGGAAGTCGATGTTGAGGCTGCGCTCGTGCGCCTCGTCGATGATCAGCGTGTCGTAGCGGCGCAGCATGCGGTCGCGCTGGATCTCGGCGAGCAGGATGCCATCGGTCATCACCTTCACCAGCGTCTGATCGCTCACCGTGTCGGTGAAGCGCACGGTGTACCCGACGGTGGTGCCCAGCTCGGTGCCGAGCTCCTCGGCCACGCGCTCGGCAATGGTGCGCGCCGCCACTCGCCGCGGCTGGGTGTGCCCGATGAGCCGATGCACACCGCGCCCCAGATCGAGGCACAGCTTCGGGAGCTGGGTGCTCTTGCCCGACCCCGTCTCGCCGGCGACGATGACCACCTGATGGTCGCGGATGGTGGCCAGCAGGTCGTCGCGGCGAGCCGCCAGCGGGAGGGCTTCCGGGCTGGCCAGTGCGTCGCGGGCGCGCAGCAGCTCGACGGTGGCACGGCGCCGTTCAACGGCGGGGGAAGCGAGCGAGGTGTTCATGCGGCGAGGTTCGGTGGGTCGACTGCTCAGCATGGCACCGTCGGGCGCAGGATCGCACGGTGATTGGTGACACCGAGGCATGCGTGCGAGCATGACCGCGTGAACGTCAAGCGCTCCCTTGCATCCCTTGTGTCGATTGCCGCTGCCGTGCTGCTCACGGCAGCCTGTGGCGAGAGTCGCGATACCGGTCGACCGATGACCGCCGGCGAGGATCTCGCCCGCAGCAGCGGTTGTACCGCCTGCCACGGCAGCAACGGCGAAGGTGGCGTCGGGCCGGCATGGAAGGGCCTCTACCAGACCGAGGTGAAGCTCAGCGACGGCTCGACCGTGACGGCCGACGACGCCTACCTGGCCGAATCGATCTCCGATCCTGCCGCTCGGTCACGTCCGGGCTACGGCGCCATGCCACCGAACTCGCTTTCCGACGCAGAGATCACGCAGATCGTCGAGTTCATCAAGTCGCTCGAGAGCTAGCGGGACGCGCGATCGCGTGCACGAGCGCGGCCAGCCCAGCTCCGGCCACCAGCAGTCCGCCGCTGAGAGCGGCAGCCGACGCGAAACGATCGAGCCAGCCAGGCGCATTGGTGGGCAGGATTGCCTTTACGAATCCCGCGCGCCGCAGCCAGCCCCATACGACCAGGTTGGCGCCGCACAGCAGCAGCAGCGCGTGCGTCAGCAGCTCGTCGTGGGTGCGGCGATGCAGCCGCTGCACCGCAACCGCGCCGGCCGCCAGCAGCGCCACGACGGGCAGGACGAACCACACCGGCTGCGGGCCGGTTTCGGCCGGCAGCGAAAGGTACTGCCAGGTGCCCACGACCACGGTCAACGCCGCCAGGTCGACCACGGGTAGACCGCTCCACGGGCGAGGTCTGCAACGGATCAACAGGGCTCCCACCGCCAGACCAGCGATGCCGCCCAGCCAGACCGGCACGGTCGAGGCCGGGGCAACCCACACCGACTCCACCACCAGGTGCACCGTGACGCCATCCACGAGCAACGTGACGGTCTGCTGCAGCACGACGTCGCCCGGCTGCTTCCCGGGCGGTTCGCTGTCGCTCATCCAGTGCATGCGATGGTCGTGCCAGGAGTAGTCGCCGTCGTCGGCCGCCGTGTGCCACTCCGGCGGTGCATCGTCGACGAAGTCGGCCGGCAGGTCGTCGCCGAGGCGCGACTTGCTGATCAGGTAGCTGGCCGAGGCGCGGTTCTCCTCGACCTTGCCGTCGGCGAGGAAGCGGATGAACGGCTCGCCGCGATAGCCGAGCACGTCGACGACCGTACCGCGCTCGACCTGCAGCCGCAGGAACGAGTCGCCGCCGATGATGGACGGACGTATCTGCGGTGTGGCCGGCTCGATCGACACGATCGCCGACTTGAAGTCGGTGGGTCCCGCTGCGTCGGCCCAGCTGGTGGAGGCCGGCAACGCGAGGAAGCCGACCGCGATGACGAGCGGCAGCACAACGAGGGCTCGCCGTGCGAAACCTGGAGGGCGGCGTTGCATGGCTCCTACTCTTCCGCACGCGCGGGGCCGTGTCAGGTCTCGGGAACCAGCACCGCACCCAGCACGTGGATGACACCGTTGCTGGCCTGCACGTTCTGCACCAGAATCGGGTTGCCGTCGATCAGCGTGACGCCGTCCACGACTGTGACCTCGAGGTCGACACCGGCCACCGTGGTGAGCGTTCCGGGCTGCAGCATCTCGGTGGTGAGTTTGCCGGCGATGACGTGGTAGGTGAGCACGGTGGCGAGTAGTTCTGGGTCGCCCTGCACCGCAGCCAGCGTGGCCGCGGGGAGTGCGTCGAATGCTTCGTTCACCGGGGCGAACACGGTGAACGGACCTTCGCTTTTCAGCGTGTCGATGAGGTCGGCCTGAGTGACGAGTGCGGCCAGGGTCTCGAAGCCGGGCAGCGTCGTGGCGACGTCGATGATGTCGCCCAGCGCCGGCACCAGCACGTTGCCCATCACATGGATGACGCCGTTGGTGGCCTGCACGTTCTGCACGACGATCGGGTTGCCGTTGATGTAGGTGACGCCGTCGATCTTGGCAACAGTCAGCTCGGCGCCGGCGACAGTTTCGATGGTGCCCTCCGGCAGTTGGTCGAGGTTGTACTGACCAGCGATGACGTGGTACGTGAGCACCGTGGCCAGAGTTGCCGGGTCGGAGGTGACCGTCTCGACGATGGCGGGTGGCAGTGCTGCGAAGGCACCGTCGACCGGGGCGAACACGGTGAACGGGCCTTCGCTCTTCAGCGTGTCGATGAGGTCGGCCTGAGTGACGAGTGCGGCCAGGGTCTCGAAGCCGGGCAGCGTGGTGGCGACGTCGATGATGTCGCCCAGCGCCGGCACCAGCACGTCGCTCATCACGTACACGTAGCCGTTGGTGGCCTCGATGCCAGCGCCGACTGCGTTGCCGTCGACGTAGAACGTGCCGTCGGCCTCGGTGACGGTGAGGGTGGTGCCGGCCAGCGTGGTGAGCTCGCCAGCGGTGAGCTGCTCGGGCGTGATGGTGCCGTCGACCACGTGGTGCAGCAGCACGGTGTTGAGCGTGTCGGGGTCGTCTTCCACCGCGTGCTGCACCTCGAGCGGCAGCTTCTCGAACGCGCCGTCGGTAGGGGCGAACACGGTGAACGGGCCACCGCGCAGCGCTTCCACCAGGCCAGCGTTGAGCGCCAGGCCGGCAAGCTGCGTGAACACCTGGTTGGTGAGGGCGACGGCCACGATGTCGCCCATCGGCTCGATCACTTCGATCGTGGTGGTGGTGGCCTCGCCTGCAGCAGACGTGGTGGTGATGGCGTCGTTGGTGTCGTCGGAGCAGGCCGCCGCGCCGAGCGCGAACAGACTGAGCAGCGCGACGGCGCGACGGGCGGAATGAAGGGGGTGCGACTCTCGGTTCACGAACACGTTGGCGACGCTACTGAGGAGCCGTGGGGGCGGGCAGGGGCGGTCGGCCCTGCCGGTTGGGACCAAAGGCCCTACGCGTCTCGGCCTAGAATCGGCCGGTGACCGATCTGGAGCGTGAGTACTCGCCGAGCTCTCGCGTCGGCGGCAGCGCAGCACCGTTCGTCGAGCAGTACCAGCAACGCAGCGTGCGTGCGGCGCAGGCGCTCGCCGGGCACGTGCAGCGGCTGCCCGATGGGACGGTGCTGGTGGCACCGCAGCCGAGCGCGCCGCTGCTGGTGTTCGTCCATGGCGGCTACTGGCAGGCGTTGAGTGCGTTCGATTCGCTGTACCTCGCGCCGGCCGCAGTGGCGCAGGGATGGTCGTTCGCTGCGGTCGAATACACCCTTGCGCCGAGCGGCACGATCGAACAGATGGTGGGCGAGTGTCGCCACGCGCTCGATCTGCTCGCAGGTCGGGTCGCGACGAGCGAAGTGGTCCTCGCTGGTCACTCGGCCGGGGCCCACCTGGCGGCGATGGTGGCGCTGGCTGCTCCCTCGCCGCTAGCGCTGTCGCGCGTGGCCTTGGTCAGCGGCGTGTTCGACCTACGGCCGTTGCTGCACACCACGGTGAACGAGCCGCTGGCGTTGTCGCCAGAACGCGCCGCAGCGTCGAGCCCGCTGCTGCTGCCGGTCGCCGGTGGCTCCACGATCTCGGTGGTCGTCGCCTGTGGCGACAACGAAACCGACGCGTTCAAGGACCAGAGCAGGCGCTATGCCGAGCACCTCCGCACAGGTGGCGTGAGCGTTTCGTCCATCGAGTGCGCTCCACGCCATCATTTCGACATCGTCGACGATCTGGTCGACCCGCTCACCGAGCTGGGGCGGTTCACGTTGGGAGCGACACGATGAGTGGTCGCCGCGAGGTGTTCCGAGCCGAGACAGTGGTCATCGGTGCCGGTTCCGCAGGCTGCGCTGTGGCCGGACGCCTTGCCGAGCAGGGTCGCGACGTGTTGCTGCTGGAAGCAGGGCCCGACTACGGCCCGGTCGACTCTGGTCGCTGGCCGACGGAACTGCTCAGCGCTCGCATGCTGGCTACCACGCACGACTGGGGCTACCGGGCCGGGCGCTGGAACTTCGAGCGAGCGCGGGTGATGGGCGGCTGCAGCAGCCACAACGGCGCCATCGCCGCCGTTGGTCATCGTGCCGACTACGACGCGTGGGGTCTCCCGGGTTGGACCGGAGCCGACGTCGAGCCACTGTTCCGCACGGTCATCGATCGCATGCGCGTGCGCGCCTACGAGCGCCAGGAGGCGGGCCCGTTCCACGCCCGCTGCATGGACGCGGCCGAAGCGCTCGGTTGGCCCATCGCCAGTGATCTCTGCGACCTCGACGCCGGCCCGGCGTTCGGCATGGAGACGGTCAACGTCGTGGGCGACACGCGCTGGAACGCTGCGTTCGCCTACCTCGACCATGTGCGAGGCGGCACCTTGCGCATCCTCGACGAAGTACTGGTCGATCGCCTGGTGGAGTGGGGCGCCGAGGTGCGAGTGGCCGCCACCCGTCATGGGGAACCGGTCACCATCGAGGCCGGCACGGTGGTGTTGGCGGCGGGGGCATATGGCACGCCGCTGGTGCTTGAACGCTCGGGCATCGGCGATCCGACGGTGTTGCGCTCCGCGGGTGTGGAGGTGCGCGTTGCGTTGCCGGGCGTCGGTGCCAACCTGCACGACCATCCGATGGTGCACGCCGACCGGGAAGTGGGGCCTCAGTTGCAGCAGTGGCTCGACGAGGCGGCCGCCACCGGTTTCCTGCCCGAGGAGCAGACCCTGGGCAAATTCGTCAGCAGCGTCTCACCCGATGGGCTCTACGACACGCACATCTTTCCCGTGTGCGCCAGCGACCAGACCAGCTTCATGTTCGGTGGGGTGCACGTCGAGGTCGCGTGCGTGACCCCGCGCAGTCGTGGGTTCGTGCACATCGCGTCGGCTCACCCCGATGCGCACCCGCACATCGACCACGGCTACCTCACCGACACCGCCAACCCCGATGGCACCTCGCACGACCTGGCCGTGCTGCGCGATGGCTTGGTACTGGCCCAGCGGTTGCTCGATCAGCCGCGGCTGGCCCAACTGCTCGGCGATCGGATCACCGACATGAGCACCGACCAGTCCATCCGCGACACGGTGGCGCACTACTACCACCCGGTGGGCACCTGCGCGATGGGCGCCGGCTCGATGGCCGTGTGCGATGCCGATGGCCGTGTGCACGGTGTGCCCAGTGTGGTGGTGGCCGACGTGTGCCTGATGCCGCAGGTGCCTCGCGGCAACACCAACCTGCCGGCGGTCATGATGGGCGAACGCATCGCGCGCACGCTCTGACTGCGGGCGTCAGGCCTCGGCGGGCGCGTCGCCTTCGGGGGTGAACTCGCAGAACGCAGCGAAGGCGCGCGGTCCGTAGATGGTTCCTGGGCCGCCGGTCATCAGCATCGCCACGCCGATGGCCTCGGCGGCTTCCTGGCGAGTGGCCCCGGCCGTGGCTGCGCCGTGCGCGTGCGACGCGATGCAACCGTCACAGCGCTCGCTCACGGCAATGGACAGTGCGATGAGTTCCTTCGTCGACCGGCTGAGTGCACCGTCGGCGAACGACGCCTGGTGGAACTCGGAGAACCCCTTGTACACGTCGGGGATGAGGTGGCGGAGTTCGCGACTGAGCGGACGAAGGTCGTCGAGAACCTGCTTGCCGTGCTGGTGGTCACTCATGTTGGGCTCCTTGGTCGGGCGGATGACCGCATCCTATCAATACCCTTGGGGGTATCTCGAACGCCGGTCGCCCGCTCGCGATGTGACCGATCGCGATGGCATCGCATCTACATGGGTGTGCAGCACTCACGCTGCAGCATCACAAAGGAGGCGTCATCATGTCGTTCGCTCGTTTCATGGCAGGTCCCATCGGCCGCGGTGTCCGCGTTGCAGTAGGGGTGGCGATGATCGTTGCGGGTCTCGCAATGGGCTCCACCGGCGGCTGGGTCCTCGCTGCGGTGGGTCTGCTGCCGCTGCTCGCCGGCGTCCTGAACATCTGTGTGCTCGCGCCGCTACTGAAGGCACCGTTCAGCGGTAAGGCTGCGTTGGCGAGCAAGTAGGGCAGAATGCCAATGTGGCGCCCACGTTGACCCCAGCGGTGCACGAGTGGCTCGTCGAGCAGTTTGCTCACACGGTGCACGCCTCTTACAACCTGGCGGCGCGGGTGGTGGGGAACCACCACGACGCGCTCGACGTGGTGCAGAGCGCGTTCGTGCAAGCGGCACTTCACCATCACCAGCTTCGCGACTCACGGCAGTCGCGGAGCTGGCTGCTGGGCATCGTGTATCGAGAGGCGCTGATGGTGCTGCGTCGCCGGCGCGATGTGCCCACCGCGCCGGGCGACCTGCCCGACGGCGCACAACCCTTCGCCGATCCGGCCGACGTGCTGGTCCAGCGAGATCTCGCGGCGCTGATCGATGCGGCGGTGCGCAGTCTGCCCGAGTCGTTGCGAGTCGCGTTCGTGCTTCGCGATGTCGAGGAACTGCCGATGCGGGAAGTGGCACAGGCGCTCGACATCGGTGAGTCGGCGGCGAAGATGCGAGTCGCGAGAGCTCGCGAGAGCTTGCGGGTCGCCCTGCAGGGAAGGGTCTGAGATGCGTTGTGACGAACTGGAAGCCCAGCTCACCGACTTCCTAGAAGGGCTGCTGCCCGCAGCAGTGGAAGCTGCGGCCATCGAGCATGTTGCTACTTGCGAGCGGTGTGAGGCCGTCCTGGCCGGCACACGAGCCGTCATCGCCATGGCACCGCAAGCTGGGCGACTGCGGTTGCCGGAGGAGGATCGCGAGGAGTTGCTCCAGCGCATTCTTTCGGCGGTCGCAGCCGCGGGCGAGCCACGCTCCGATGGCTCAGGCGAGCGCGACCGCTGACTGAACGGCGGTGTACGCCGCCACGACGACGAGCAGCCCCACGAACCAGCGCTGCAGGGAACGCGAGTCGCGCGTGCTGGCCAGCCGACTGCCCACCACGACGCCGATCATGCTGGCGACGGTGAACGGAATGACCGTGGACCACTCGATGGAGCCGGTCTGCAGCCGGGTGGACAGCGCAACCACGGAGTTGATCGCGATGACGAGCAAGGAGGTGCCCACGGCCTCCGCCATGGTGAAGCCGAGCGCCAGCACGAGCGCGGGCACGATGACGAACCCGCCGCCTACCCCGAAGAAGCCGGTGAGCAGGCCCACGAAGGTGCCCGCCAGCACCACCTTCACCGCCACCGCGGGGGTGAGGCCAGGGGCCTTCGACACGGCAGGTGTGATTGCGTCGGTCGAGCCGTCGGTGGACGTGGCGGGGGCCCGGTTCGCTCGGCGCCACATTGCGAATGCCGCCACCAGCATCAAGCCCGAGAACGCGAGCAGCAGTGCATCTGGGTTCGCCGACTTGTTCCAGTGCGAGCCCAGCAGCGAGCCACCGACGCCGGCGAGCCCGAACACGCCGCCGGCGACGAACCGGACTCGGCCGGCGCGCCAGTGTGGGGCGATGCCGATGAGCGCAGTCAGCGTGACCAGCACCAGCGAAGTGGTGGTGGCCTGCTTGGGGTCCTGGCCGGCGGCGTAGACCAGCGCAGGAACGGCCAGGATGGAGCCGCCCCCGCCGAGGGCGCCCAGCGAGATACCGATGAGGAGCCCGAGTGGTGAGGCCAGGAGCGCCCGCATCGCTGGCTCAGATGACCACGCCGGGGTGCCCGGCGTGGTTGACCAAGGGGTGGCCGAAGCTGGCCCACGACGATATGCCGCCGCTCATGTTGACGGCGTCGAACCCTTGCGACCGCAGCCACTCGGTGACCCGGGCGGAGCGGTTGCCGCTGCGACAGATGCACACGATGGGGCGCGCCTTGTCGAGTTCACCGACTCGCTCGGCGAGTTGGCTCATCGCGATGTGCACGGCGGTGGGGGCGTGACCGCTCATCCACTCGTCGTACTCGCGCACGTCGAGCAGCACGGTGGTGTCGGGTGCGGCTGCTGCAGCCTCGACGTCGATGGCGGGTAGCTGGTGCTCGGTGGACATCACTGGGCACCCGTGCTGCTGGTGGTGTGCGTCTGCCAGGCGGTGTAGCCGCCGATCAGGTCGGACACGTCGGTGAAGCCGTGCGAGCGCAACAGGCTGGAGGCGATGGCCGAGCGGTAGCCGCCGGCGCAGAACACGACGGTGGGTGCTGCGGGGTCGAGCTGGTCCAGGTTCGAGAGCAGTGCCGGCAGGCTGATGTGGCGAGCGCCGGCGATGGTGCCCAACTGCACCTCGCCGGGGTTCCTGACGTCGACGAGCACCAGGTCCGGCACCGACTTGACGCGCTCGGCGAGTGCGGCGGCAGAAAGTCGCGACAGGTGCTCGACATGCTCGGGGTGTGCGATGAACGCATCGAACGGCTCGGCAAGGGCACCCAGGACGTTGTCGAAACCGATACGAGCCAGGCGCACGAGGGCTTCCGCCTCGTGCCCGGGCGGGGTGACCAGGACGATGGGGGTGCCAGGCTTCATCACTTCGCCGGTGTACTCAGCGAAGCGCCCGCCGAGACCGACGTTCACCGATCCACGAAGGTGACCGCTGGCGAACGCCATGTCGTCGCGAGCGTCGACCACCACTGCGCCGTCACGCTGGAGCGTGAGCACCTCGGTGAGCGACAGCGCAGACACCCGCACGTCGTCGGTGAGCAGTTCGCGGACTTCGCGGTTGCGATTGGCCGCGAACGAGAAGTACAGCGGCGCCACCGACTGGCCCTGGGTGACGGCGTCGACGAACTCGTCTTCGCTCATCGGGGCCAGCGCGTAGTTGGTTTCGCGCTGTTCGCCGATGGTGGAGACGGTCTCGGTGGAGAGGTTCTTGCCGCAGGCGGAACCCGCGCCGTGCGCCGGGTACACCTTGGTGGCGTCGGGCAGCGTGAGCAGCTTCTCGTGCAGCGAGTGGAACAACTGGCGGCCCAGTTCCTCGGCAGTCACGCCCACCGAGGCGAGCAGGTCGGGGCGGCCGACATCGCCGATGAACAGCGTGTCGCCGGTGAGCACACCGTACGGCGCAGCGTCGATACCGTGGGGGTGAACCACGATGCTGATCGACTCCGGTGTGTGGCCGGGGGTCTCGCGGATCCGCAAGACCACTTCGCCCAACTCGATCAGGTCGCCGTCGGTGAACGTCTCGATGGGGAACTCCGCCCGGCCGGCAGCGGCGCGGCCGAACCCGATGGCGGCGCCGGTGTGAGCGGCGAGCTCAAGGTGGCCGGAGAGGAAGTCGGCGTGGAAGTGCGTCTCGATCACGTGCGTGATGGTGAGGCCGTTGATCTCCGCTTCGGCGAGGTACTCGGCGACGTCGCGTTGCGGGTCGACCACCACGGCCTTTCCGGTGGTGGTGTCGCCGATGAGGTAGCTGGCGTGGGACAGGCACTCGAGGTAGTACTGGCGGAAGAACATGTTGCTGGCTCCTGCTGGACGAGAAGGGGTGTGCGAACTGAATGGCAGTATACCCCCAGGGGTATCAAAACGGGAAGCGCTCGGAGTCCTCCCCACATACCCTCAAGGGTGTACCTGATGATCGGAGAGGAACACGGCCGAAAGGCCCTTGATACGGTGTGGGGTATATGACGGATCAGCCCACCACCGGCCCGGGAGCGATGCGGGAGGCGCGCTACAGCGAGGTGCACTACCTGTTCGGCACCGAGCCCATCGACTCTCTGCGCGACCAGGCGGCTTTGCTGCCTGCCTGCGGTCGCGTGCTGTGCCTCGCTGAAGGGCGCAACGCAGGTCTCCTCGCGGTCGCCCTTCAGCCTTTCAGGGCGTAGTGCTGCACCGTGCCACCAGGCACGGGGCTCTGTTCCATGGTGATCTCGACGCTCTGCGCGCTCGTTCCCTGCATGTCGATGGTGCCGCTGGTGGCCGACGAGGGCCGCAACTCGACGATCCGCAGCTGGCCGTGCTCGGTGACCAGTTCGACTGCGGCAGCCCGACGGCGCGGGAGTGAGTCGTCGAGGTCGACGTTGTCGGCAAAGAGAGCGCGAGCGTCGTCGTCGTTCCAGCAGTTGAACAGCGCGACCAGTCGCTGCGCGGCGGCTACCCAACCGTCGGCCGCGGGCGCCGGGGCCGCTGGCACCTGCCCGTGCGCATGCAACACGTCGAGCATGCGCATGGTCATCACGCTCATCGGTGCGTATGTGCTGTTGCCGAGTGCGATGGCGCCCACCGCTCGACCTGCGAGCCAGCGCATGTTGCTGCCATAGCCGGGGAGGCCGCCGGCGTGGGCGACCACCTTGCCCAGGGTCGGGTCGTCACGCACGTTGAGGCCGAAGCCGTAACCGGTGGGGCACGTGTGCCCGGCCACCGTGCCGATACCGATGTAAGTGTGGATGCGCTGCATCTCGCGGCGGCTGGCCGGCGAGAGCCCCACGAACTCTGGCTGATGCGGCGTCGTGTTGGCTGCGTCGAGCCACGCCACCCAGTTGGCCAGATCGGCGACGGTGGTCCACAGCCCGCCCATGGGTGCGATCTCGCCGTCGCCGATCGGGGTGGGCCAATCGCGCACCAGAAGGCCGTCGCGCCAGCGGTGCGGCCGAGCCCAGTGGGCGTGGTCGGGTCGCAGCCAGGTGGTGTCGTGCATGCCCAGCGGCTGCAGCAGGCGCTCGCTGATGTGCTCCTGCACGCGGCAGCCGGTGGCGCGCAGCACGGCCCGGCCGAGCATGCCGTACCCGAGGTTGCTGTACTCGAAGGCGTCGTTGGTGCGGTGCGCGAACGTGGGGTTGGCAGCGTAGATGCGGTCGATCTCCTCGGGCGTCATGTCGAGGTGGCGGTCGGCCCACGCATCATCGGTGGCCATGCCGGCGGTCATCGACAGCAGGTGGCGCAGGGTGATGGGCGGCGAGCCCGCGGGCCCCTGCACGGTGGCCAGTTCGGGCGCGTGGCGGGCGACGGAGTCGTCGAGCTGCCACACGCCCTCGTCGCGCAGCGCCAGCACCACCGCGGCGGTGAAGCTCTTCGTCATCGACGCGATGCGGAACACGGCCCGCTCATCGGCGGGCTCGTCGTCGTGGAGGGTGCCGGTGCAGCCGTGCGCCACCAGTTCGCCGCCGACGACTACTCCCCACGAAATCGCAGCGACGTGCTCGTCGCGGGCGGTGTCGTCGGACAGCTGTTGCAGCGCTGCCTGCCAGTCAGGAATCACGCTGAGCGACCCTACCGCCCACCCCCCACCCCATCCGAGGCTTTCCTCCAACTCGGCGGCCTCCGAGGCTTTCCGCGTGGAAACCATGGAGGAAAACCTCGTACTGGAGGAAAGCCTCGGACGTTATAGGGCGGCGGTGATGGCGGCGAGGAGGTCGGGGTAGGTGTCGGTTGCGGGGAACTGTGGAAACTCGGCCGCGATCGACGGCGGAGCGTGGAACCAGAAGCCGGCGTGGGCTGCTCCCAACATGGCGGCGTCGTTGTACGAGTCGCCGGCGGCGACCACCCGATAGTTGAGGCCACGGAGCGCATTGACGGCGTGGCGCTTCTGGTCGGGCATGCGCAGCGCGTAGTCGACGATGCGATCGTCGCTGACGATGAGCTGGTGGCACAAGATGGTGGGCATCCCCAACTGGCGCATGAGTGGCGCCGCGAACTGCTCGAAGGTGTCGCTGAGAACGACCACCTGCGTGCGCTCGCGCAGCGTGTCGAGGAACTCGCGGGCGCCCTCCATCGGCTCGAGGCCGGCGATGACGTCGGCGATGGTGGTCATCGTCAGGCCGTGTTCGGCGAGCAGCGCCAGCCGTCCGCGCATCAGTACGTCGTAGTCGGGTTCGTCACGAGTCGTGCGCCGCAGTGCCTCGATGCCGGTGCGTTCGGCCACCGCGATCCAGATCTCGGGCACCATCACGCCCTCCAGGTCGAGAGTGACGACGGTCTGCTGGCGTGGGGCGGCGGGGGCGGCATCTGTACTCACGGTCGCCTATTCTTCACGACCGCCGAGCTGTCGTGAGAACGGCAGCGCGAACGAGGGGGAATCTCATGCCGATCAGCACGATGTCCAGCACGATGATGGACGACTACCAGCTCACGCTGTTGCCCATCTTCCAGTACGGCCGCCAGGTGCACGCCAACAGCAAGATCATCACGTTCACCGGCCAGGATGGCGACGCGGCCTACGTGGAGAGCACGTTCGCTCAGGTCGCCGATCGGGCCGACCAACTGGCTGGCGCGCTGGCCCGCCTGGGCGTGCAGCCGGGCGACCGCGTCGGCACGTTCCTGTGGAACAACCAGACCCATATGGAGGCCTACCTGGCCATCCCGTGCATGGGTGCAGTGCTGCACACGCTCAACATCCGCCTGTTCCCCGAGCAGTTGGCGTACGTCATCAACCACGCCGAAGACCGCGTCATCATCGTCGACGCGTCAATTGCACCGCTGCTCGCCCGCGTGCGCGACCAGCTCACCACCGTGCAGCACATCATCGTCAAGGGCCCGGGCGACGCGTCATCGCTGGGAGACGGCCTGCTCGACTACGACGAGCTGCTGGCCGCCGAGACCCCCGGCTACCACTACCCCGAGGTCACCGAGAACACCGGTGCTGCGATGTGCTACACGAGCGGCACCACGGGCAACCCCAAGGGCGTGATGTACAGCCACCGCAGCACGTACATGCACTCGCTGCTGGTCACCAGCACCGCCAACATCGCGCTCAGCGAGCGCGACCGCATGCTGGTGATCGTGCCCATGTTCCATGCCAACGCATGGGGCACCCCGTACGCAGCCTGGATGATCGGCGCCGACCTGGTGTTCCCGCAGCAGTTCCTGCAGGCAGCGCCCATCTCGCGCATGATCGCCGACACCAAGCCCACCCTCACGGGCGCGGTGCCCACCGTCTTGAACGACCTGCTGCACAACGCACCCGACACCGACATGAGCAGCTTCCGGCTGGTCATGTGCGGCGGCTCGGCCGTCCCGCGTGGCCTCATCGACGGCTATCGCGACACGTTCGGCGTGCCCATCGTGCAGGGCTGGGGCATGACCGAGACCAGCCCGGTGTGCGCCATCGGCCACCCGCCCAAGGATCCGGGCGACGGCAGCGAGACCGACTGGCGAGTGAAGACCGGGCGCATCATCCCCGGTGTGGAACTGCGCATCACCGACGACAACGGCGATGTACAGCCATGGGATGGTGAAGCGCTGGGCGAGATCGAAGTGCGTGGCTCGTGGATCACCGCCAGCTACTACCACGTCGACGATCCGGCGAAGTTCCACGACGGGTGGCTGCGCACTGGCGACGTCGCCAGCGTGCTGCCCAACGGCTACGTGATGATCAGCGATCGCGCCAAGGACGTCATCAAGAGCGGTGGTGAGTGGGTCAGCTCGGTCGACCTCGAGAACACGCTGATGGGGCACCCGTCGGTGCTCGAGGCCGCAGTCATCGGCGTGCCCGACCCGCGGTGGGACGAGCGCCCGATGGCGTGCGTGGTGCTGAAGCCGGGTGAGGCGCTGACCGCGGAAGAGCTGCGTTCGTGGCTGAGCGAGCGCACCGCCAAGTTCTGGCTGCCAGAGCGGTGGACATTCATCACCGAGGTACCCAAGACCAGCGTCGGCAAGTTCGACAAGAAGGTGCTGCGCGCTCGCAACGAAGCCGGCGAACTCGAGATCGAGACGCTCGCCTGACCACCGGTCGAGCTTCGCTGTTGCTGGTCGCCGTCGCGCTGACGGCGGCCTGCGGCGCGACCGCGCCATCGACGACCCAACCATCGACGAGTGCACCGTCGACGAGTTCACCGTCGACAACCCAGGCCGAGTGGCAGGGGCCGCCGCCGGGAAGGCCGTTCGACTACCAGTTGGCGGGCGACTACTCGCCTGCGCCGGAGGTGGAGGTGCTCACCCGCGACTGGTTCGCCGGTACTCCCGATCCTCAGCGCTACAACATCTGCTACGTCAACGCGTTCCAGACCCAGCCTCCCGACGATGCGGACCGGCCCGACGAGCGTGACGGCTGGCCCGCCGACGTGGTGCTGGCGGTGGAGGACCCGCAGTGGCCTGGCGAGTTCGTCATCGACCTCAGCACGCCCGAGCGGCGCTCCGCCGCCGCGGCGCATGTCGAACTGATGCTCGACATCTGTGCAAGCAAAGGTTTCGCTGCCGTCGAGTTCGACAACCTCGACACCTACAGCCGCTTCCAGGGGTTGCCGTTCGGGATCGATGAAGCGGTCGACTTCGCGGCGCGACTCGCCGACGGCGCTCACCAGCGCGGATTGGCGGTGGGCCAGAAGAACACGGTCGAACTCACCCGGCAGCAGTCGATCGACATCATCGGCTTCGACTTCGTAGTGGTCGAGCAGTGCGCCGAGTTCGACGAATGCGCGACGTATCGCAGCGTCTTCGGTGTCAACGTGTTCAGCATCGAGTACACCGACGCCGGCATGGTGGCAGCATGCGAGCAGTTCGGCGAGGGCATCGCCGTCGTGCGGCGCGATCTGAACCTGACCACGCCCGACGACCCTTCGTACCGGTACGACAGTTCCTGCGGCCCTGCTGCAACCGGCTGACCGTCCCGAAGAACGGCGGTCGTTCAGCCCTCGTGTGGGCCGTCGCGCCCAACGTCTCCTGCAGTCACGACTTCGCCCGCGACGCCCACCCCACGCAAGTTGGTGCTGGGACATCACTCCTCGATGTGCCACCGCCAACTTGCGTATCGCGCCAACTTGTGCCATCGCCAACTTGTGCCATCGCCAACTTGCGGGGGACCGGCTAGCGACTCGGGGCGGTGCCGGCGACGGTGGTGCGGTGGAGCTCGCGGCGTTGGCCGCGATAGTCGTTGAGCGCGTTGTGCTGGGTGCTGCGATTGTCCCAGATGGCCAGCGTGTTGGGGGTCCAGCGGAAGCGGCAGGTGAACGCGTCGCGGGTGCTGTGCATGAAGAGGTGCTGCAGCAGCGGCGCGCTGTCGGCGACCGACCAGTCGTTGAAACGCACGCTGTAGGTGGAGTTGACGAACAGCACCTCGAGGCCGCTCTCGGGGTGCGTGGGGATAGCCGGGTGGCGGTGTTCGCTGAGCGCGTCGTCGGTGGTGTTGATCTGCATCGTGCGGCCAGTCGCACTGCGAGCCAGCACGCCGTCGGCGCTGTACGCCCAACCGGCGCTGTGCACCACATCGAGCCCGTCGAGCGTGGCGCGCAGCCCGTCGCTGAGCGTCTCGTAGGCCAGTTGCTGGTTGCTCCACATCGTGTCGCCACCCACCGCCGGCACGTCGACGGACCACAGCAGCGTGAAGGCCGGCGGCTCGGGCTGGAAGCTCCAGTCGCTGTGCCAGGCACCGCCGAAGTTGAAGCCGCCCTCGTGCGCTTCGCGTACGACTCGCACCACCCCGGGGTGGTCGGGCATCGGCTCGAGGAACGGCGTGTGGCCGTGCCCGCCGAGTTGCTCGGTGAGCCCCACCAAGTGCTCGGTGGCGTACGGCTGGTCGCGCAGGAACACCACCTTGTGCTGCACCACCGCGGACCGCAGCGCATCGAGTTCGCCCTCGGTCTGGGGGCGGGTGAGGTCGAACCCGCGCAGTTCGGCACCCAGGGCGCCGGCGATGCGGTCGATGGTGATCGCGCTCATGCCCGTCAGTCTTTCACGACCGCTCTTCACCGGTCGTCAGGCGGCGACGAACTCCCCGGCGGAGTAGCCGTCGAACGCCTCGTACGCATCGCAGGTGACTGCCTGGCGAGTGACGACGAAGAACTGCAGGCCGCGCCGCCCGTATAGGGCAGATCAGCGCAAAAGTTTCGGTCAGGCGAGCAGTTCGCCCGACAGGCGCCCGGCTTCGCGAGCAAGCAGCGCCGAGTTGACCCGCTGGCGCTCGAGCACTTGGTCGAGCGTCTTCCTCGCCTGGGCGATGGGGTGCTCGCTGAAGAAGCTCTGTACGTCGGCGACCACCTCGGGGGCAGTGAGCAGTTTCACCGGGTCGATCATGCGCACGATGGTGTTGCCGGGGAACTTGTCGTTGGCCTCGGTCCACCGCTGGCGCAACGCGTGCCAGGTGGCGACACCGTGATGGCGATTGGCGATGCAGCGGTTGAGCAGGAACGGTGCGTTCTGCGTGCGCACCTCGCCGGAGAACGCGAGCTCGATGGTGCGCTCGATCTGGTGCGCATCGGGGAACTCGGCCAGCGCGTAGAGGTAGCGCAACTGCTCTTGCGGGGTGGCGGGCGAGCGGAACTTGGACAGGAAGGCGTCGTACAGCTCGTCGGTGCCGGAGGCGGCGACCGCGTTGGTGGCCGCCGAAACCAGCTCAGGGTCGGGGTTGAGGCCTTGGTCGTACTGCGCGATGACGGTGCGGCAGTGCTGTTGTGCCTCTGTGGAGTTGCCCAACACGGCCAGCGTGCCCACCAGCAACCCGCGCAGCTTGGCCTGCAGGTCGCTCTCGTCGGGGACGGCATCCCAGCCGAGTTGGGCCACCACCGGGCCGACGAGCGCAGCGACCCGCTTCTGGAACGCGACGAACGCGTCGCCATCGAGCAACCGACCGACGCCGCGCAACCCGACGGCGATGGCCTGCCACACGGCCAGGTCGCGCGTGTGCCCGAACCCTTCGACGAAGGTGAGGAACGCGCTCGCCGACAGGCGACCCGCGACCACTTCGTTCCATGCGTCGTCGACCAGGTTGTAGCGGTCGATGATGGTGAGCCCGTCGAGCTCTCCCAACACTCGGCTGCGCAACGTGGCGTCGTAGGCGACGCGCAGGTAGCCGTGGCCGCCAGCGTTGACGACCACGGTGCTGGCCGACGACGGCAGGTCGATGCGAAGCTCGAAGTCGCTGAGCAACACCTTCGAATCGACCCCGTCGATGCGCAGGTGCACCGGAACCACGAACAGCGTCGCGTCATCGGTGTCGCCATAGGCGAATCGCTGCTGACTGAGCACCAGCTGTGTGCCGTCGAGCGTGGCCGATAGCAGCGGATAGCCAGCCTGCCAGATCCAGCTGTCCATCAGCTGCCGCACCGGTGTGCCCTGGTTGGCCTCCTCGATGGCGTCCCACAGGTCGCCGGTTTCGGTGTTGGCGTACTCGTGCTTCGACAGGTAGTGGCTGACGCCGCGCTGGAACGCCTCGGGGGTGAGGTACTGCTCGAGCATGCGCAGCAGCGAACCGCCCTTTTGGTACGTGAGCACGTCGAACATGCCGTCGCAATCCTCGGGTGCTTCCACCGGGTACTCGACGGTGCGGGTGCTGGCCAGCGAGTCGACCTCGAACGCCGCGCTGCGCTCCAGGCTGAACGACGTCCAGCGCAGCCAGTCGGGCCGGTAGGCGTCGCAGCAGGCGATCTCCATGAACGTGGCGAAGGCCTCGTTGAGCCAGATGCCGTTCCACCATTTCATGGTGACCAGATCGCCGAACCACATGTGGGCCATCTCGTGCGCCACCACGTCGGCCAGGTTCTGCAGCTCGAACTGCGTTGCCGCGGCCGGGTCGGCCAGCAGCAGGCTTTCGCGGTAGGTGATGCAGCCCAGGTTCTCCATGGCGCCGGCGGCGAAGTCGGGCAGCGCCAGCATGTCGCACTTGTCGGTGGGGTAGGGGATGCCGTAATAGTGCTGGTACCACGCCAGCGAGTGCGCGCCCACGTCGAGGCCGAACGCGGTGAGGTGCCCCTTGCCCGGCACGTGGATGATGCGCAGGGGAATGAACTCGCCGACCGTGCCTTCACGGGGCACCATCATCGGCTCGGTGGCCTCGAGGCGGCCGACCACGAACGCCACCAGGTACGTGCTCATCGGCATGGTCTCACCGAAACGGACGGCGACCTTGCCGGTGGGCGCGTCGGTGCCGTCGAGGAACTCGGTGCGCTCGACCTCGGGGCCGTTACTGACCGCCATCAGGTGCGGCTCGACGATGAGGGTGACGTCGAAGACAGCCTTGAAGTCGGGCTCGTCGAAGCACGGGAAGGCGCGGCGACAGTCGGTGGCCTGCATCTGCGAGGCGGCGATGACCTGCTCGACGCCCTGCTCGTCGATGTAAGTGCTGCGGTACCAGCCGCGCAGCTTGTCGTTGAGCGTGCCGGCGAACGTGATCTCGATGGCGGTGGTGCCCTCGGCCTGCGCGCTGTGGATGACCAGCCGCTCGGTGGTCGCGTGCAGGTGGAAACCCACAGGCTCGCCGCCCACCTTCACCTCGGTGATGTCGAGTTCGTCGGCGTTGAGCACGATCTGCTGCACGGGTTCGTTGACCACCGTGTCGATGATGACGTGACCCACGAAGGAGGCGCTCTCGAGGTCGGGCTGCAGCGCCAGCGTGTACCGATGAGGCACCACGCTGCGCGGGAGTCGGTACGGGCTGGCGGTGTGGTCGCCGGTGGCGTCGGTGGCATTGTCGGCATTGTCAAGGGTCACGCGGGCCAGGCTACCCGTGCCGCCCCACGCCTGCCGGGCCGCTCCGGCAACACGGGTAGCCCTCGTCAGCAACTGCACCGGGTAGCGTTAGCCGACGTGTCAACGGCCCCGAAGTACGACGTAGTGGGCGTGGGCAATGCGCTGGTCGATGTCATCAGCCATGCCGACGACAGGTTCATCCATCAGTACGACCTGGTGAAGGGTTCGATGACCCTGGTCGACACCGATCGGGCTCTCTATCTGTACCGTGCGCTCGGCTCGGCGGTGGAGATGAGCGGCGGGTCGGCGGCCAACACCATGACCGGTGTGGCCTCGTTCGGCGGCACGGCGGCCTACATCGGCAAGGTCAGCAACGACGAACTGGGCCAGGTGTTCGGGCACGACCTGCGCGCCGTGGGCGTGCAGTTCCGGCCCGGCCTGCCCGACGGCGAAACGCCAACCGGGCGCTGCATCATCGTGGTCACGCCCGACGCGGAGCGCACCATGAACACGTACCTCGGCGTGTCCTCGCTGCTGTGCCCCAGCGACATCGACGACGCCACGGTGGCCGCCGGCAAGGTGCTGTACATGGAGGGCTACCTGTTCGACCGGCCAGAGGCCAAGCAGGCGTTCCGGCGCGCTGCCGCGGTTGCGCACGCCAACGGCCGCCAAGTGTCGCTCACGCTCAGCGATTCGTTCTGCGTCGACCGGCACCGCGACGACTTCCGCTCGCTCGTCACCGACGAGGTCGACATCCTGTTCGGTAACCACGACGAACTCGTCGCGCTGTACGAGGTCGCTACGTTCGACGAGGCGGTGCTGTGCGTGCAGCGCGATTGCGACCTGGCCATCATCACGGTGGGCTCCAAGGGTTGCTACATCGTCACGCGCGACGAGGTGCTCACCGCACCTGCCGAGCCGGTCGAGCAGGTGCTCGACACCACCGGTGCCGGCGACCTGTTCGCGGCCGGGTTCCTGTTCGGCTACACCCGCGACCTGCCGCTGCTCGACTGCGCGAAACTTGGCGCGGTCGCCGCAGCGGAGGTCATCTCGCACGTCGGCCCTCGCCCACTGGTCGAACTGAGGACACTGCTGCCATGACCCCCGCGCTGCACCCCGACGACGCCTCCGTGCGTGCCACCGCCGAGGCCTGGTTGGCAGC